>WBZO01000714.1_pt1 | contig 63508 bp, 61 predicted proteins | sample 5204261 | NCBI WGS metagenome assembly WBZO01 (sample SAMN12412400, study PRJNA552823) | activated sludge metagenome | isolation source: activated sludge from anammox sidestream of wastewater treatment plant... | place: USA: North Carolina | collected 2017-09
CGGAGTGGACGCACCTCTGGTGTACCGGTTATGACGCCAGTCGTATCGCCGGGTAGCTAAGTGCGGAAGAGATAACCGCTGAAAGCATCTAAGCGGGAAACTTGCCACAAGATTAGATTTCCCGGGAATTTAATTCCCCTAAAGGTTCGTTGAAGACTACAACGTTGATAGGTCGAATGTGTAAGCGTAGTAATACGTTAAGCTAATCGATACTAATTGACCGTGAGGCTTGATCCTATAATCTTGAAAATTGAATCAATGTATTGGCGAATTTAATATTTTGCCTAATGCCCAATTTTACCGTTTTTGCTTGGCGGCCATAGCGCTTTGGACCCACCTTTTCCCATCCCGAACAGAGAAGTGAAACGAAGCAGCGCCGATGATAGTGTGTTTCCACATGTGAAAGTAGGTCACCGCCAGGCTTCCTCTTATATATTGTTATATAAAGATTGTATTAATTTGGTAAGCGTATCGGCACTTAAATCTGCTACCAGTTAGCTTTTTTTGGTTTTGGTTTGAGTGTTTTAGCTTGTCAAGTTTTGTTAGTATTTGTTTTTATCTGTGGCATTCCCTCCTTGGTTTTTGTTTATGTAAAGTTAGGTTTTTGTAAACATAATCTGACTTTTACCATTTAGACTTCGTATATCTGTTCTAGATTCTATTGATTTTTTGAGTATTACCCTCCTGTTTTTCTCCTGCCACACATTTTTATATATTGTTTAATCTGTAAAAAATGCACCTGACACTGTCGTCAGATCATTTGATTTAATTCTCGCTTTTAAGCTATACAGATTGTTTTAACTTGTAATTAGAAATTTTCTTACACTACGTTCAGTTAGTGGCAGCTATTGATTAGTCAGTAATAGTAGGCGTTTGGCCTCAGCTATAGCAATACCAAATAATCAAAGCTTTACAGCCTTCTGGTATTATTTTCCTTAGTTATTATCAGCCGTAATGTGAGCTGATATAGTTCATCCGTTAGGCTGATTTCATCATTTCTCCTCTTGTAATGCCAGATAAGCAACCGGCCCCCTCAATAGAACTGTTAACCCGCTTTGTTACTTGGAGCGGATCTCACTGGTTAACTCTGATATCTATTCTGATCGCTGGCGGTTTATTTGCATTAGCTATTACATTGGTTCCTCTGGTGGTCGGCCAGCTGTTTACCCAAATACTGCCAGGAGGTAACCGGCAGCTAATGCAATCTCTTCCGCTGATACTGGTGATTCTTCTGCTGGCAGCCATTTTTGCTGACTGGGTTGTCTATTATGTGCTTGAACGTTTACTAAGCAGGGCCATACTCGATATACGTACGGAGCTGTTCAAAAAATTACTGGCATTGCCTCCGGCCTGTTCCGATTTTCCAGCAGAGACAATCTCTTTGTACTTCTTTCAAAGCATTGAAAAATTGAGCCACAATGCCAGTTTATTGGGAATCTGCTTATCTCGGGATTTGTTGACTGCGGCCGGGTTACTGGGCGTAATGGCCTGGCTGAATCCGGAGATATCATTGCTGGTTTTGGCAATGCTGGCAACAACATTTTTTATTGGGCAGATATTTCGTGCGAACGCTCGCCAGCAGAATATGCTGGATCAGAAACAGTATGAAGTATCCAGGGGTCTGTCCAAAGCACTGCGACTTAACCGAGTAATTCACCTGGATAAAGGTTATAAACAGGAGATCAGGCATACCCGAAATAGTTTCGAGCAACTCCAATCTTTTTTGCAAAAGCAATTCAGACAAACAAAATTGATGGAATTGCTTGCATATGTTCTTCTGACAGGGGTACTGACAGCCTTTCTTTACTATTTATTACAACAACTCGCTTCGAATCAATTGACAGCCGGTGATGCTGCTGCATTTTTTATGGCGGGTGCAATGCTGATTTTTCCGTTACAACGGCTTTTCAGCATCAACTTGTTATTGAAACAATGCAGTGAAGCGTTACAAGTGATCTTCCCACTACTGGATCAGGACTCCGGAGTAGTCGAGGAAAATCCTCATACTACTCAGTCTGGACGTGGCAAAGGGAAATTACGGTTTGAAGAAGTCAGTTTCCGTGGGCGTCAGACAGAATGCCAGTTACCTCACTTCAATCTTGAAATAGCATCCGGACAAAAAATTGCATTGGTAAACCGGGATGCTAATATCAACCGGCTGTTTGCAGATATCGTCTGTAGTTTCGTGCAACCATCAACAGGCAGAATTCTGCTCGATGATAAAGACATCAAACGGATAAACCCTGCTGAATTATGCAGCTACATTGCCTGGATTGCACCAGATGAGGATTTATTGGGCGATACGGTTGCCATCAATATTGCTTATGGCAGTGCCTGTTGTAGCAAGGAAATAGCAATTACGACAGCTGCTTACGCCAGCCAGGCGATGGAATTTATCCGCAAGCTGCCGCAAGGATTGCAGACAAAAATCAATCAACCTGCCCTGACATTTTCAGATGATCAGCGGCAGCGTATTCTTATCGCACGAGCATTGCTAAAAAATCCAAGTATCATCATCCTTGACGAAACCACTGCCTGTTTCAATACCGATAATACCGCCTTGCTGCAGGCGTTACAGGTATTGCTCAATAATCGTACTGTCCTGATTCTTTCATCGCGACCAGTAATGCTCAATCTTGCCGGGCAGCAGTTTGATCCGGAAAAACCTGCCCTGATATCTGCATGTCATTCAGACGGATGCACGGTTCGGTGAGTTTATGCTACTGTTCCGGATTCATTGCATTGTGATAATGGGTATAACGGTGACTGTTACCATATCGAATGATGACCGCTGTTACTATACTTTGATCGGTAACCCAAAGGGTATTTTTCATGAAGTTTCTTTTTGATCTTTTTCCGGTAATCCTGTTTTTCATTACGTATAAAGTCTACGGCATTTATAACGCGACAGCGGTTGCAATCATTGCCACATTCGTACAAATTGGCTGGGTGTGGTTGCGCCATCGCAAGGTTGACAATATGTTGTGGGTGAGCCTTGCCATCATTGTCGTTTTTGGAGGAGCAACACTGATTTTTCAGGATGAAACTTTTATCAAATGGAAACCGACTGTGCTTTATTGGCTGTTTGCCGCAGTTCTATTTCTGGCAAATCAGATTTTCGGAAAAAATCTGATCCGGGCCATGATGAAAGATCAAATCAGGTTGCCCGAGCCGGTATGGCCTCGGCTAAACGCCAGTTGGGCAGTATTTTTTAGTGTGATGGGGGTCATCAATCTTTATGTGGCCTACAACTATTCGACGGATACCTGGGTGAATTTCAAGTTGTTTGGTTTTATGGGGCTCATGTTTGCTTTCGTTATCCTGCAGGCAATATTGCTGGGGAAGTACGTGGAAAAAAGTGATGATCAGGAAATCTGATTTGCCCGGTTACTCCACTGTCAACTGAATGACTCCACGGACAGCCGGTACAATCCATTTTCCAGCGGATGCACCTGATTCTTTCGCCGGCAGACTGATCCGCTGGCAGCTCGAATGCGGGCGACATTCTCTGCCATGGCAGGGTACCAGAGATCCCTATGCAATATGGGTGTCAGAGGTCATGCTGCAACAAACGCAGGTAAACTCGGTTATCCCGTATTACCAGCGATTCATGGCCAGTTTTCCGGATGTTGCTTCACTGGCCGGCGTGCCGGTGGGAGATGTGCTCACGTTATGGAGCGGTTTGGGTTATTACTCGCGCGCACGTAACTTGCACCGGGCGGCATGCGTCATCATGGAACAGTATAGTGGTGTGTTTCCACAGGATGCAGCCACACTTCAGCGATTACCTGGAATCGGCCGTTCTACTGCGGCAGCCATTGCCGCTTTTGCGTTTGGTGAGCGCGGTACGATTCTTGACGGGAATGTCAAACGTATTCTGGCGCGTTACTTCGGGATCAGCGGCTACCCAGGCGAAAAATCGGTTGAAGAACGGCTGTGGCAACTGGCGGAAAGCCTGTTGCCTGCTGAGGAGAGCAACCACCAAATCGTGGCATCTTATACACAAGCACTAATGGATTTAGGTGCGCTGGTCTGTGCGCGCAACCGGCCGCGTTGCCAATATTGCCCGCTGCAGGCCGATTGTATTGCCTGTCAGAATGATCTGACAGCTGATTTGCCTGTGCCTAAACCCAGGAAAACGCTTCCTGTCAGAGAAACTGTGCATTTGATTCTCTTGGATCAGGAACGGATCCTGCTGAAAAAACGGCCAGCTTCCGGTATCTGGGGGGGATTGTGGTGTTTTCCAGAAATGTCTGTCGATCAGGACAGTATTGATTACTGTGAAAAGAATTTACATGTGCGGGTGACAAAACTTGCCAGGCTTCCTCATTTGCAGCATACTTTCACACATTTTAAATTGATCATTCAGCCGCACTTGTTGCAATCAATAATGCACCAGCCGGTATGTGAAGAAAAATGTGAGGAAAACAGTTACCTTTGGTTGACAATCGAACAAGCCATGCAGCAAGCCATACCTGTTCCTGTGAGAAAACTGCTGTCAATGGCCTACCCTTACTTCCACCCACATTCATGAATAACGCAGCACTCCGGCACTGGAAACAGCAGCAACGTGCACGCTTGCGCGAATTGCGCCAGCAGGTTCCGGTAACACAACGCATGCTCTGGAGCGATGCGATTACTGCCGTACTGACACAAGGGTTTCCTTTCCTGGAAAATCAGCGGATCGGGTTTTACTGGCCGCATCAGGGAGAATATGATCCGATTCCGGCCATGACATTCTTGAGAACACGCGGTGCTACTCTTGCTCTGCCGGAAGTCACCAGTAAAGATGAGCCACTCAGATTCGTCGAATGGTGGCCGGAAGCGCCTATGAAAAAGGATATTTATGGGATACCGTTTCCCGATAATACCCGTGGAATCACTGTCGACAGTATCATCATTCCATTGCTCGGCTTTGATGAACAGGGTTACCGGCTTGGCTACGGCAGCGGTTACTTCGACCGGACACTTGCTGCGATGAGCCCACGTCCGCTAGCGATTGGTGTGGCATTTGAAATACTCCGTCTGCCAACGATTCATCCGCAGCAACATGATATTCCAATGGATTATATCGTGACGGAACAGTCCATTCTGCATCGGACAGATACTGGCCTTGTGCCGCTGACAGCACCGATAGTGCAGTCACAAGCGGTTTGATCAGGGAATTTTAGTGGTTTCACCTGACGGAATTGATTCAGAGAAAATCAGCTCTCGGTTTATGCGTCACTTCCCCAGCGCGGCAGCAGAGTATGTGTTACACCAAGCTGATCGAGTATACGTGCGACGATAAAATCGACGATGTCCTGAATGCTTTCAGGCAAATGGTAAAAACCGGGGTTGGCAGGTAGTATCACTGCTCCACTGCGTGCGAGCTTCAGCATATTTTCCAGATGAATGGCGGAAAAAGGTGTTTCCCGGGCAACGATGATGAGTTTGCGTTGCTCCTTCAGCATTACATCGGCTGCACGTTCTATCAATTTCTGTCCTAAGCCGGCTGCCACGGCCGATAATGTACCCATGGTACAGGGACAGATTACCATTGCATCGGCCGGGTTGGAGCCGGAAGCAACCGGCGCAAACCATTCTTCCCGGCCAAAAACCTTGAGCAGTCCCGGCTCGACATTGAAATAGCTATTCAGGAAAGCCTCCGTTTCTTTGGGACGAGGAGACAATGTCAGAGCCATCTCCTGTTGCGCCACGATTTGTGCGGCTTGCGAATAGAGTAAATAAACCCGATGGCCCTGCTTCAGCAGTATTTCCAGCAGGCGAATACCGTATGGCATGCCGGATGCCCCAGTCAGGGCGACGGTAATGGTTTTCTGTTCGCTCATGTTTCCTAAAGAACTGGCTGGAAATAGTCCTTTGCTTTATTCGTTATGAGAGTCATCGAAGTGTTCCGCGGTATTGCCGGCCATTTCCGATTCATGTCGGCGGATAAACTCCTGGGTACTGTCGATTCCCCGCAACTGCAAAATGTAATTCCGGACTGCAGCTTCTACCAGTACCGCCAGATTACGACCGGCAGCAACCGGAATGATGACCTTACGTATGCCGACATTCAGAATGATTTCGTTGAGGTTGCTCAGCGGCAGCCGTTCATAAGCGTTGATACTGCTGCCGACGGTTTTTTCAAGGTGTACGATCAGCTTCATATTTTTACGTCGGCGGACCGCCGTTTCTCCGAATATGGTGCGAATGTTCAGCATGCCCAGTCCACGTACTTCAAGAAAATCACGCAGTAGTGGCGGACACTGGCCTTCGAGGGTTTCCGGACCGATACGGTGTAATTCGACGACATCATCTGCAACCAGTCCATGGCCGCGGCTGATGAGTTCCAGTGCCAGTTCGCTTTTACCGACGCCGCTTTCACCGGTAATCATGACGCCCATGCCGAGTACATCCAGCAGTACGCCATGCCGGGTGATGGCAGGTGCCAGCATTCTTGCGAGATAGGATTGTAATCTCCAGATGATTTCAAGGCTGGCAGTCGCTGATTGGATCAGTGGAACGGATTGTTCATTCACAAACTGCCTGATGACATTCGGGATCGGCGCATCATCCGCCACGATCAGGCAGGCAAGCTGGCTTTTGGCAAGTTGGTTCAGCCGTTTTTTCAGGGAAACATCATCAAGCTGATCGAGATAGTTGACGGATGTCTGATTTAGCACCTGTATCCAGTTGGGATGAACGAAGTTGAGATGGCCAATCAGCTCCTGTGTCGAACTGTTGATTTGATGGTTCTCAAGCTGTCTGTCGATGGCAGCAGATGGCTCACCCCATTGCAGATTTAATTTTTCCTGATTTTCTTCAAACAGTTGCGTGATGCTAACTTGGGACATGTTCGGGCACCCAGTCAGAGATGAGCTGATGGATTTCTTTGGCATCCCGGCCGTGAAGCAGTTTCTCGCGGAAATTTTTATTACTGAACATTTGTGCCAGTTCGCTCAGTATCAGCAAATGCTGGTCTGTCGCTTTTTCCGGGACCAGCAAAATACAGGCGATACTGACCGGCAGGCCGTCCGGAGCATCGAAAGGTATGGCTTCCTTCATTCTGACCAGTGCTGCAGCAGCTTCGCGCAACCCTTTGATGCGGCCATGGGGAATGGCTACTCCCTGGCCAAGCCCGGTCGACCCGAGTTTCTCACGTGCGAACAAACTGTCAAACACTTGGCTGCGTGCGATGTGCAGGGTATTTTCAAACAACAGACCAACCTGCTCAAATACACGTTTCTTGCTGGTCGCGTCCAGATCAATAATGATATTGGATTCCGGCAATAATTGAGCAATGAGATTCATGGGGACTCAGACCACTTTAGAAAATCGGGCAGTGTAACCTTTTTGTCGGAAACGGGGCTGTCTGCTTGTGTTGTTTTCTCAGGTGCCCGGGCCTGTTGCAGCAGTTCTGCAGATCGGATGTGTCAGACAGCACGATTCTGGTGACTGTTGGGCAGGCGTTGCCCCGTTTTATTCTTCCAGCATTATTGCTGTCGTTTTTTGCAAAGATACGGAGAAAGATGGCCTTACTCGGATTGTTCAAATTCCTGATCTTTCAATCCACCTTGATTATCACGTCGATCAATATTTTTTTCCTTATATTTAAGGATCTGGCGATCAAGCTTATCTACCAGGTTATCAATCGAGGCATACATATCGAGACCATCCGCTTCAACAAAAATTTCCTTGCCACGCAGATTGACTGTAGCTTCGGCTTTTTGTTTGAGTTTATCTACGGAAAGGATCACGTTGATATCGATGATATTGTCAAAATGACGTGTAATCCTCTCAATTTTGGACAAAACATAGTCGCGCATGGCAGGTGTAATTTCTACATGATTGCCGGTGAGATTCAAATTCATTCTTTCTCCTTATATGAGGGGATCGTGTGCAAAGATACTCTAGGGAAGCTCAAAAGCAACCCCCAGCCAGGCAGTGATGAAATCAGGCAGAAAAATGCATTTACCGAATGTAAACCGGGTTTTCTCGCCTTGTCTCGCTTTTCCTAGCCGTTGCTTACTATTTTTAGAACTTCCCTAGAGCGTTTTGCGTAAATTAGTCGGGGGAATATGCATGAACTCCCGATATTTTGCAACCGTACGGCGAGCAATAACGATACCCTGCTGCGCCAACATCTGCGAAATCTGATTGTCATTGAGCGGTTTTCTGCGATCTTCATCCTGAATCAGCCGTTTGATCAATCCACGGATGGCGATGGCTGAATGTGATTCCCCTGCTTCAGCGGGGATATGGCTGCCAAAAAAGTACTTGAGTTCAAAAATGCCGTGAGGCGTCCACATGTATTTCTGGGTCGTGACACGCGAGATGGTCGATTCATGCAGTCCAAGCGTCGCGGCGATTTCGCGCATGACCAGGGGGCGTACGGCAGTTTCACCTTGTTCCAGGAAAGCTTGCTGACAATCGACGATCGCCTGACTGACCCGAAGTATGGTATCCATTCGTTGATCGAGATTCCTGACCAGCCAGCGTGCTTCTTTCAACTGACCCATCAGCATCCGGGTTGCTTCAGTGCGATGGTGTTTCAAAATACCGGCATACAAGCTGTTGATGCGCACGCGCGGAACCGAATCCGAGTTGAGCCGTACTCCCCAGCCACTGTCTGATTTGGTCACGATTACGTCTGGGATGACATGCCGTGCCGTTGTCGCATTGAAATCATCACCGGGTCGGGGGTTGAGTCGAGTAATCAGCTGGTAGATCGATTGCAGGCAGGCCTCGTTACAGTCAAGCACTTTTTTGAGTAATTGGAAATTTTTAGCGGCAAAACTTTCCAGATGCTCGTTTACCAGCTTGAGCGCTTTATCTCGCAGTGGCGTATTGTCCGGTAATGCCGCAAGTTGTAAGGACAGACATTCCTGCAGATTGCGCGCGCCTACACCGGACGGATCCAGTTGCTGAATGTAATCCAGGGCTGATTCCAGATCTGCGGTACTGATTCCCAGTTCGGGCGGCAGCAATCCGGCAAGCTCGTCCAGATCCTGAGCCAGGTATCCATCATCATTGAGGCTGTCCACCAACAGTTCGGCGATTTTCTTGCTGCGCTCACAGTATTGCCCCAGACTGATTTGTGAGAGCAGGTGTTCCCGCAGACTGACAGGTTTGCTGATCAAGCGGGAGAAATCCTGGTCATGATCTTCATCACTACCATTGCCCCGCCCACGTGTATCGAAAAAAAGTTCCTGATCGGGGTACAACGGGTCATCCGGCCAGTCATTCTGGATATCCGTATTTTTCCCGATTTCCGGGATTTCATCGCTTTCTGCTGCAGCAGGCAAATTCGGAGGTGATAGTGAAATATCCTGTCCTTCGGTTTCAAATTCATCCCGATCGATCCCTTCATCCAGCTCGAGCAGGGGATTTTCCTGTACGAGACGAGTGATTTCCTGATTGAGCTCAAGCGTAGACAATTGCAGCAACCGGATGGATTGCTGCAATTGCGGTGTCAGCGTAAGTCCGGTGTTGAGCTTGAGTTGCAGGGTTGGTTTCATGTCTTGTCAGAGCCTGAAATTTTCGCCCAGATATACTTCCCTGACACGTTCATCTGTGATGATTTCTGCAGGGGCTCCATTGGCCAGTACAGTTCCTCCACTGATGATATAGGCCCGGTCACAGATTTTGAGGGTTTCCCGGACATTGTGATCCGTTATCAGTACACCGATGCCGCGAGATTTGAGAAAGCCGATGACTCTTTGGATATCCATGACAGCGATCGGATCCACCCCTGCAAAAGGCTCATCCAGCAGGATGAAGCGCGGCCGGGATGCCAGCGCTCGTGCGATTTCCACACGTCGCCGTTCGCCACCCGATAAGCTCATGCCCGAACTTTCGCGTAGATGGCTGATATGCAGATCGTGCAGCAACTCATCCAGATACCGCTGAATTTCATCTTTTTGAAGCTGCTGCAACTCCAGTACCGCGAGAACGTTTTCTTCGACCGAGAGCCGGCGGAAAACAGAGGCTTCCTGGGGAAGATAACTCAGCCCCAGGCGGGCACGTTGATGGATCGGCAATCGGCTCAGATTGTGCTCATCCAGAAAGATTTCTCCCCCATTCAATGGAACCAGTCCGACTACCATGTAAAAGCAGGTTGTTTTTCCGGCACCGTTAGGGCCGAGCAGACCAACAACCTCACCGCTGCGCACAGAAAAAGATACATCAGTTACTACCGTACGCGACTGATAACTTTTTTTCAGATTTTCGGCTCGTAATTCACTCATACATTATCCGCATCTGACGTATTCTCCGGTGATTTCACTTCCCTGTTTCAGTATCGGATTGTTTTGCTTTCGGCTGAATCACGGCACGTACCCTGTGATCGGAGTTCTTGTCGTTTTCCGATTGTTGCCGGCCAGATACCTGGAAAAAATCACTTGCTATATCGTAGGAAATATAATCCCCTTCCACTTCATCGGCTCCGCGTTTCAGGCGTGCGCTTCCGAACAGTTCAATTTTGTCGGTTTTGTCATCATATTCTGCGCGTTTGCTCCACGCTTCGACATATTCATTGATGCCATCACGTTTCTGGCGGTAACTGACCAGATCACCATACGCCGTGGCATATCGGTAACCGGCAGCATCTTCCTTCATGATCACTTTATCTGCCCGGAGGACAAGTGTGCCCTGTGTCAGGACGACATTGCCGGTAAATATACTGGTACGAAACTCTCCTTTGCGTTTGTAATCCTCGACCGTGGCGTGATCAGCTTCCAGATGAATCGGTTTGTCTCGATCGGCACGTTCAGCCAAGACGATACTTGAGAAAAATATGAGAAATAAGCCGAGGAAGCTTGAAAAGATGGCTCTATTCGGCCATGCCATGTTGAACAGCCCAAAATATCTATGTGCTGCTTGTAAATTATATTTTTTCATCTGGTTTGTTCTGTACTGATCCAGGAAATTAACATCTGTACGGGTGAGGCTGGGAATTAACGGGTAGTGCGCGGCGTACGATCATCATGTGCAGTGACCCGCGATTGCAGCAGAATTTCACCAGTCTGGTTGTTCATGAATAACCCGATGGCGTTGATGACGCTATTCATTCTAGTGACAGTGACGGGCTGGTCGGTTTTGGCGATATCCGTATCCGGGATCAGATGCAAAAAATCGGTCAGCATCGTTACTTTATCTTTATCCTTGTCTTCACCTCTGATGATGGCAACATTCCTGGTCAGAAAAATATCATTATCTCCCCCGGCCAGCTCGGCCCAACCGGAAGTTACTCTGAGCAGAGGTTTATCCGGTTCAATGCTGATAAGACCGATATGTTCCAGTTGTGTGATATCTCCTGCCGGATAGTGAGTCAGCTTGTCAGCTGAAAAAAAACGGTTGACCTTCAGTTCGTGATTGATCTGTATCCCATCAAGATTCTCGATGATGTAGTCTATTTCCTGCTGTGTGCCGCTATCCTGTTGTGAATCCGGACGCTGGAGATTTTTATCCAGCCACAGAGTAAGCAAAAGTAAAACGGTTAGCCACACAGATGGTTTCAGGAATAATGAGCGTGTCATGTTAAAACACCTGCCGCACAAGGTTTGCTACGAACATACACTGTTTTTCCGGTTACTTCCGATTGAGCAATACGGCCGAGAAGAGGCAACACACTGTTAACAGACTGCTTTTCAAAATTATAACAGAACCCTGTTAGCGTAATGGTTATGGTATCCGAAACTGGAAATCTCTGTTTTACGGCAGATCGGCAGAATTTTGTTCTTACAAATTTGCACTTTCTGCTTGAATAAGTATCTCAATGTGATTATGGTCATAGTTCACGATAAATAAAGCTGAATTGAAAATGCAAGCAAACGCAATCGATTTCGAAAATTACGAATTACTGCAGGATGACGTATGTGCCCGGCGGATTGTGGCAGCGAAACAGAAACTGGAAAAGCGTGCCATCATACTGGCGCACCACTATCAGCGTGCGGATGTTTACTGTCATGCCGATCTGACCGGGGATTCGCTCAAACTTTCGTACCTTGCAGCCAGGACTGATGCCGAGTTCCTGGTATTTTGCGGGGTGCATTTCATGGCAGAGGTAGCGGATATTCTTTCCAGCTCTGAACAGACTGTCATATTGCCCGATCTTTCTGCCGGCTGCTCCATGGCGGATATGGCTAATCTTACCAAGGTGGAGCGAGTCTGGCGTGAGCTGGCAGAAGTGCTCGATCCGGACGAGCGAGTCACTCCCGTGACCTATATCAATTCCAGTGCTGATCTGAAGGCTTTTTGCGGGCAGCATGACGGGATCGTCTGTACCTCCAGCAATGCGGTGAAGATTTTGCAATGGGCATTTGCCCGGCGTGAAAAAGTGTTATTTTTTCCGGATCAGCATCTGGGACGCTGGAGTGGATACAAGATGGGGTTGTCGCCGGATGAAATGCCGGTATGGGATTTCGACGAGCCCATGGGAGGATTGACGCCGGAACAGATCGAGAAAGCCAGAATCCTGTTGTGGAAAGGACACTGTTCGGTGCATCAGATGTTTCAGCCACAGCATATTCTTCGTTTTCGTAATCAATACCCTGATGGGCTGGTCATTTCCCACCCGGAATGCAGCTTTGAAGTATGTAAGGCATCCGATTACGTCGGTTCGACCGAGTACATCATCAACACTATTCGGGCTGCCAAAAGCGGTACCCACTGGCTGGTCGGGACGGAGCTGAATTTGGTTGGGCGTATTGCCGAGGAATTCAAGGCAGAAGGAAAAATTATCCAGTTTATGTCGCCGATGGTATGCATGTGCTCGACCATGGCACGGATCGACCCGCAACATCTGGCCTGGTCGCTTGAAAATCTGGCGGAAGGTCGTGTGATCAACCAGATCAGGGTGCCGGAGCCGCAAGCTAGCCTGGCAAAGTTGGCACTGGAAAAAATGCTCGAAGTCTCAAAATAATGTCGATATCCAGAGTACCGGCTGATTTCGACAGATCGATTTCTCCACCTGAAAACAGGGAGGAGCATGAGACCGGTCGAACATTGCATATAGCCACTTACAATATCCACAAGGGATTATCATTTTTCAACCAGCGTTTGATTTTGCACGAATTACGTGATCAATTGCATGGTCTGGATGTGGATGTCGTTTTTTTGCAGGAGGTGGTCGGAGAACACGCACTGCATGCGACCCGTTTCCGGGACTGGCCAAGAAATACCCAGTATGAATTTCTGGCAGATTCGATGTGGTCGGATTTCGCTTATGGCAAGAATGCAATTTATGGTCATGGTCACCACGGTAATGCCATTCTCAGCCGTTTTCCCATTGTGAACTGGGAAAACGAGGATATTTCGGCACACCGTTTTGAAAGTCGTGGATTGCTGCATTGTGAGCTGGCCATTCCCGGCTGGAAGGACACACTGCACTGCATTTGTGTACATCTGGGATTATTCAGGCGCGGCCGGAGCCAGCAACTGGAGGCAATAGAAAAGCGTATCCGGCAACTGGTATCTCCTGATGCACCACTGGTGGTCGCAGGGGATTTCAATGACTGGCGCGGGGTGGCAAACCCGCTTCTGGCCAGCCGCCTGAATCTGGTTGAAGTGTTCCAGCATACGCACGGTAAAGCAGCACGCAGTTTCCCTTCTGTTTTGCCGTTGTTGCGCCTGGATCGGATTTATATTCGTGGTTTTCAGGTGAAGAATGCCCAAATTTTGCATAATCGCCCCTGGTCACATATCTCCGATCATGCCGTATTGTCGGCTAATATCATGCGTACATGAGTTGGCCCGATTTTGTCGAAGGTAATCAGATAACGTTATTACACTCCGGTACGGAGTATTTTCCGGCACTGGAATCGGCCATTGATTCCGCCAGGCAGGAAATCCACCTCGAAACCTACATTTTTCAGTATGACGCAACCGGTGCCCGTATTGCCGCCGCACTCAAGCGGGCAGCGCAGCGCGGAGTAGCCGTCCACCTGCTGATCGATGGATTCGGTTCTCTCGGACTGTCCAGAATAATGATTCAGGAGATGCTTGCGGCGGGTGTGCAGGTGCTGATCTACCGGCAGGAATTTTTTTCATTCCGGCTCAAACGTTACCGCCTGCGCCGCATGCATCGCAAACTGGCAGTAATGGATGCCAGCGTGGCGTTTGTAGGGGGAATCAACATCATTGACGATTGCTCTGAGTCTGATGCCTCATTTCCCCGCTTTGATTATGCTGTCCAGATTACAGGACCGCTGTTGGCAGAAATTCATGCTGCAGCAAGACATCTGTGGATGCTGGTTGCATGGGTGTATTTCAAAAAACGCTGGACAAACCGCTCACCCGTCATAGCCAGCCGTCTGCCGGCAGGTTGTCAGCGTGCATCGCTGGTTATCAGGGATAATCTGCGTAACCGGCACAGTATCGAGCGTTGCTATCTCAGGTCGATTGCGGTCGCGCGCAGGGAGATCATTCTTGCCAATGCCTATTTTCTTCCCGGCAAGCATTTCCGGCAGGCTCTTGCCCGGGCAGCACAGCGAGGTGTTTCAGTCATACTTCTGCTGCAGGGAAAATCGGAATACCGCTTGCAGCATTACGCCATGCACGCGCTCTATGGCCACTTGCTGGACGCCGGTATCAGTATTTACGAATACCGGCATGGGTATCTGCACGCTAAGGTGGCCGTTATTGACAGTGCCTGGTCTACTGTCGGCTCTTCCAATATCGACCCGTTCAGTCTGTTACTGGCGCGTGAGGCCAACGTCGTTATCAGTGATCAGGTATTTGCGGCGGAATTGCGGAGCAGTCTGCAACAGGCATTGGAGGAGTCTTACCCGGTATCGCTGCATTCCTGGAAAAGCCGCTCGCGAATCAAGCGTTCGCTGAACTGGATGTGTTACTACTTCGTACGTATCCTGCAGGGGTTATTGGGATATCGACGTGAATAACCGACAGAATGCAGTGTTGTCGTGTACCGCGTACCACGTACCACGTACCACGTATATGTGCCGGTATGGTTGTTTGCTTTTTACTTACCGGACTTTCCGAGGTTTCATCAGAATCTGGTTCGTCACCAAGTGTATAATTTGCTGTTCATAGGAATTGCATCCAGGCATGATCCGTAAATTTCTGCACCGTATTTTTTCCTTCGGCTCTACTGAATCTGTTGTTGCTGATCCGGCATTCCGAATTATCAGCTGTGAACAGCATGGTATTCCACGCAATCGTATCAGCTCGGGCTCGCTGAAAGTTGCTCTGGCTTTGCAGCAGGCAGGTTATTCCGCTTATGTCGTGGGAGGTGCCGTGCGTGATCTGCTGCTGGGATTGAAACCCAAGGATTATGATGTTGCCACCAATGCCACACCCGAAGAGGTGCGCGCCGTCTTCCGCCACTCACGTATCATCGGTCGCCGTTTTCGTCTGGTACATGTCGTCAGCAAAGGTGAAATCGTCGAAGTATCCACTTTTCGCGGCAAGATGGCGGATGATCTGGTCGAGACGGAAGACGTGCAAGCCAATACGGATGCAACCGGGCGACTGCTGCACGACAATGTTTTTGGCAGCCAGGAAGAAGATGTGAGACGTCGTGATTTCACCATCAATGCCCTGTTCTATGATCCGGTCACAGAGGAGATTCTCGACTATCTCGACGGCTTCGAGGATGTGATGGCAAAGCGGCTGCGCATCATTGGTGAGCCTGAACAGCGTTATCGGGAAGATCCGGTGCGAATGCTGCGGGCGGTGCGTCTGTCTGCCAAACTCGGTATCCAGATAGATGACAGGACTGCCGCACCGATTGGTGATCTGGCGCCGCTGTTGTTGAATGTTCCGCCGGCACGCCTGTTTGATGAGATGCTGAAATTGCTGTTTTCCGGCCATGCTCTGGCAGCCGTGATAGATTTGCGTGCCCGTGGCCTGCATCACGGATTGCTGCCGATGCTGGATGTGATTCTGGAGCAACCTCTGGGTGAACGGTTCATTTCGCTGGTGCTGAAAAATACCGATGAGCGGGTACGGCAGGATAAACCGGTTTCACCAGGATTTTTGTTCGCCGCGTTGCTGTGGCATGAAGTACTGGCGGTATGGGATACTCATCTGAAGGCCAGTGAAAAAATGATCCCTGCGTTACACCGGGCGATGGGAGATGTGCTGGCGACTCAGCGCAGCCGGCTGGCCATTCCGCGCAGGCATGACGGTATCATTTATGATATCTGGTCGATGCAGCCGAGATTTCAGGCACGTTCAGGGCGCAAGCCGTTTCGGCTGCTGGAGCATCCACATTTTCCGGCTGCCTATGATTTTATGCTGCTGCGTTGTAAAAGCGGGGAGGTCGACCAGGAATTGGGGCAGTGGTGGCAGACATTCAAAAATACCGATAACGCTGCCCGCGAAGCGATGTTGCTGCAGGAGGCCCCGGCCAAACGTCGCAGAAAACGCCATCGCAGCAGTAAACCGGCAGGCGAAAAGATCGAATCCTCCAATCAGGAAATTTCATGATACTTCCCTTGCATTCGGAACCCGTCAGCCAAGTTTTCATCGCGTTGGGCAGTAACCTCGAAAATCCCCTGTCCCAGGTCAGGCGCGGAATGATGCTGCTGGCCGGGCTGGAACACTCTCGTCTGGTAAAACGTTCTTCACTTTATCGCACAGCACCGGTCGGGCACATTGATCAGCCTGACTTCATCAATGCCGTGGTGCAGATGGAAACAAGTCTGACACCCCATCACCTGCTCGATGCACTGCTGGAAATCGAGCGTGCTTGCGGTCGTGTGCGTACTTTCCCCAATGCCCCGCGTATCCTCGATCTCGATATTCTGTTATTCGAGAACTTGCAACACAATGATACAAAACTTGTTCTGCCGCACCCGCGTATGCATGAACGGGCCTTTGTGTTGCAGCCTCTGCTGGAAATCGTGGCTGATTGCGTGATTCCGGGGAGAGGTTCGGCCGTTGCGTGTCTTGCTGCATGTGCAGAGCAACCATTGGAGAGTATTGCATCATCATGAACCTGGAGCGCTGTCGCTATATCGTCGTTGAAGGGCCCATTGGTGCGGGTAAAACCAGCCTTGCCCGTAATATGGCAACCCGGCTGAACTATTCGCTCATGCTGGAGCAGCCGGAAGCCAATCCGTTTCTGGAAAAATTTTATGGGGATATGTCACGACATACCTTGTCCACACAATTGTTTTTCCTGATTCAGCGTATGCAGCAATTACAGTCGATGGAACGGGAGAACGGTTTTTCGCGCTCGGTCATAAGCGATTTTCTGTTTGAAAAAGACCGGTTGTTTGCAGATGTCACGCTCAGTGAGCCTGAGCATGGACTTTACCGGCAGATTCGCGAGCACATGCCTCTGAATGCACCCAGACCTGATCTGGTGATCTATCTGCAGGCGGCACCCGAAATTCTGATCAGACGTATCAGACAACGTGGTAACGCGCTGGAACAGCGTATATCGGAAGATTATTTGAGACGGTTGACGGAGCGATATATGCGATTCTTTTATGAATATGATCAGACGCCGGTCATGATCGTGAACAGCGAGCATATCGATCTGGCACACAACCTTGCCGATCTCGATATGCTGCTGGCACGTATCGACCAGATGCGCAGCGCGCGTGAGTATTTCAACGTCGGAGCCAGTTAGATGGATCAGTCAGCTGCGAAACGGATGACGATTACAACGCTGCAGAATGCTTGCGAGCAGGGAGAGAAAATAGCGGTACTGACCTGCTATGACGCAACGTTTGCTGCGGTATTGGAAGAGGCGGGGGTCGATATTCTGCTGGTGGGAGATTCGCTCGGGAATGTGGTGCAGGGGAAATCCAGCACCTTGCCGGTTACATTGGATGAGATGATCTATCACGTCCGGTGCGTGGAACGCGGTACCCACAGGGCATTTATCATGGCCGATATGCCTTTTGGCACGTTCCAGGTGTCTCCGCAGGAGGCGTTCGAGAATGCTGTCCGGCTGATGGCTGCCGGCGCACAGATGGTCAAGATCGAGGGAGGGCAGCATATGGCCGAAACCGTAGAGTTTTTATCCTGCCGCGGAATTCCGGTCTGTGCCCATATCGGATTGATGCCTCAGTTTGTTCACCAGTTGGGCGGTTACAGGGTTCAGGGGAAAACACCGAATGATGCCAGACAATTGCGTGAAGATGCACTCCTGTTACAAGAGGCAGGAGCAGCCATGCTGCTGATGGAACTGATTCCGGCTGTATTGGGTGAGGAAATTACCCGGTTGCTTTCCATTCCCACCATCGGTATTGGTGCTGGTGCAGCGTGTTCCGGGCAGGTGCTGGTGTTGCACGACATGTTGGGTATCAGCTCTGGTACTTTGCCGCGTTTCGTCAGAAATTTCATGATGAGCGCAGACAGTATTCAAACCGCTGTCAGCAATTATGTCGAGGCAGTCAAGCTTGGGGCATTTCCCGCACATGAACATACGTTCTGATAGGTCAGGAACAGGCCGTTTCCATGGAAATCATTACTGATATTGCGCCGTTGCGTGCACGGTTGAGGCATGAAGCTTCAGTGGCTTTAGTGCCGACCATGGGTAATCTGCACGCCGGACATCTGTCTCTGGTCAGGATTGCACAGAAACATGCCAGTTGTTCGGTTGTCAGTATTTTCGTCAATCGTCTGCAATTTGCTCCGCATGAAGACTTTGACCGCTATCCCCGCACCTGGTCGGATGACTGCCAGTTGCTGGAGGAGCAGGGTGCGGATATCGTATTTATGCCGGATGAAAAAACGCTCTATCCTGTTCCGCAGGAATTTCAACTGCTGCTCCCGCCCGTGGCGGATACCCTGGAAGGAGCTTGCCGGCCGGGTTTTTTCCGTGGAGTGATGACGGTCGTGTTGAAGCTGTTCAATATCGTGCAGCCCCATGTGGCTGTGTTTGGTGAAAAAGACTATCAGCAGTTGCAGGTTGTTCGCAGAATGGTTGATCAACTGAACTTACCGGTAGAGATCATTGCAGGTGAAACAGTGCGGGCTGGGGATGGCCTGGCGCTCAGTTCCCGCAATAATTACCTCGATGCTGCCCGGCGGCAGGAGGCAGGCGAATTGGCACACCACCTGAAACAGATCAGAGACAGCATCGCTTCAGGTGAACGGGACTTTCCGCTGCTGGAACAACTTGCCGCCGAAAAATTGAGCAAGCGTGGCTGGGTGGTCGATTATGTTGCGGTGCGTCAGCAACATACGCTGCTGCCAGTGGCAGCAAGCGATTCCAGCCTCGTTATACTGGGCGCAGCATGGCTGAATCAGACGCGACTGATCGATAATTTCCTGCTGACGTTGCCATAATCACACTGCCATGGCGCAAGGATTGCTTAGTTGCATTTACAACCATACCATCTTGCCCATTTCCAGGGAATGAGTCAGTAGCGGGTGATAGGGGTAGATACGCAGATAGTATTGTTGTCTGCCACACAACTCCGGTACATGGTTCAGTTCGAACTGATGTTCGTGCGATCCGAGGGGGCCGGTACATTCCAGTCGAAAGTGCTTGAATTGACTGAGTCTGGTTTTGTTATATTGTCGGGAGAGCAGCAGTTCCACGACTACATCCTCAGGCTGCAAACCGTTTAATTTTACTGCGAGCTTGAAATGCATGGTGCTGCCAAATTCGAGCTGCTTGCCGGGTGTATCAAGTCGCCGTACGCTTACACCCTCCCATGCTGCATTGATTCGTGCTTTCCAGGCGGCAATGCTTCTGGCAATTGCAAAATTATCCTGACTGTAGCCAGTACCTTGCCGGCTGGCAGGCGCGTAAAACTTCTGAACATACTCTCCCACCATTCGCCCGGTTCCATAACGCGGTAACAGTGAAACCATTGAATTTTTGGCCATTCTGACCCAATCAGCCGAGTAGCCGAACTTACTGTGGTCGTAGTAAAGCGGAATGACCTGGTCCTGCAAAATTTCGTAGAAGGCTCGGCTTTCTTCGGCATCACGTAATGAATCTTCCATGTTCTCGGAGACGGGTTTGATTCCCCAGCCATTTTTGCCATCGTAGCCTTCTCCCCACCAGCCGTCGAGTATGCTCAGATTGAGTGTGCCATTGATTCCGGCTTTCATGCCTGATGTCCCGCTGGCTTCCAGCGGGTAGATGGGATTGTTGAGCCAGACATCAACGCCCGATACCAGTCGCCGGGCAAGACGCAGATCATATCCTTCCACCAGCAGGATACGTCCCCTGAATTCCGGCATGTCTGCAACCTGATGAATATGACGAATCAGAGCCTGACCCGGCAGATCGGCCGGATGGGCCTTGCCGGCAAAAATAAGCAGAACCGGTCTGGCTGCATCGAGCAGCAGTTTGCGCAACCAGTCGAGATCCTGGAACAGCAATGTTGCCCGTTTATAGGTGGCAAAACGGCGCGCAAAACCGAGTGTCAATATATTCGGATTGATCGGGTCGACAAATCTGAGCAACCGTTCGAGATGAGCTTCAGAGCCATGATTGCGTAAATTCTGCTCGGTCAGGCGCGCACGAATACCGTAAAACATCTGTGATTTCAGACTCTGCCGCACACTCCAGAAGATATGATCGGGAATATCATGGATGCGTGACCAGAATTCGGGGGCATGTTGCTTGCTGCGCCATTGGGAGCCAAGTCGACGATCAAACAGATCAGTCCACTCCTGTGCCAGAAATGTCGGTACATGGACGCCATTGGTAACGTAATCAATCGGATTTTCTTCAGACTCGATCTGCGGCCACATATCGCGGCAGATATTGGCGGAAACATCCCGGTGGATTCTGCTGACGCCATTGTGCATACGTGACATGCGGATTGCCAACGCAGTCATATTGAAATCATGATTGCCTGGAGTATGGCCAAGCGCCATGAACTCTTCCCGGGAAATTTTCAGCTCGTGATAAAAATCCTCGAAATAACGGTGCATCATGTCTTCCGGGAAATGGTCGTGGCCTGCCGGGACAGCTGTATGAGTGGTAAAGATGGTATTGACCGCGACGGCTTCCGTTGCACTGGCGAAATCCAGTCCCTGTCGTACGAGTTCGAGTGCACGTGTCAGCATCATAAAGGCGGCATGGCCTTCATTACTGTGCCAGATTGTCGGTTTGATACCCATTGCTCTCAATGCAGCCACACCACCCACACCGAGGATGATTTCCTGCTCGATGCGCATGGTTTTATTGCCACCGTAAAGCTGGTGTGTGATCAGGCGGTCATATTCGGAGTTATCCGGCAAGTCGGTATCAAGCAGATATAAACTGACATGTCCGATTTGAGCCCGCCATACTTTGACGGTGACGACCCGGCCAGGAAAACGAACCGATATCCGAACCTCTGAGCCATCGTCATGCAATGCCGGTTTTACCGGCAGATCCTCGAAATCTGAATCACAGAAAACAGGTTGCTGATTGCCCTGGCCATCGATGGTCTGAAAAAAATAGCCTTGCCGATAAAGCAATCCTACTGCTACAAAAGGCAGGCACAGGTCACTTGCTGCTTTGCAATGATCGCCTGCCAGAATACCGAGACCACCGGAATAAACCGGCAGACTCTCATGAAAACCGAACTCGAAACAGAAATAAGCAACCTGATCGCGTGCTTCGATTCCATTGATGGCCTGGTAGCGGGAAGGCTCTGAATGATAAGAATCATAAGCAGACAGAACGCTGTTGTAATGACTGAGGAAAGTCAGATCTTCTGCTGCCTGGAGTAGCAATGATTCGTCCACTCGCCTGAGAAAAGCTTTGGGGCTGTGCCCGACAGCTTCCCACAGTTGCGGGTCGAGTCGGGAAAACAGCGCGCGGGTGGCGCGATCCCAACTGTACCAGAGATTATTCGACAGCTCCTCCAGTCGAGACAAACGTGCAGGTATCTTGGGGCTGACGGTCAGTGTAAATGCGGTGCGTTGAGTCATTCATTGGGCTCCCGTTACAGATCAATACAGATTTTTTCAGATATTGAATAAATGCTGGCGATAGTATTTGAGTTCTTCTATTGAATCGTAGATATCGGCCAGAGCTTCGTGCTTGCCCTGTTTATTGAATCCCTGGGTGATTTCAGGCTTCCAGCGCTTTGCCAGTTCTTTGAGTGTGCTGACATCGAGATTGCGGTAATGAAAATAGCTTTCCAGTTTGGGCATGGATCTCGCCAGGAAACGCCTGTCCTGACAGATGGAATTACCACACATGGGTGAAGTGCCAGCCGGGACGTGAAGTTCCAGGAATGCCAGCATGCGTGATTCCACTTCCGCTTCACTCAGGATCGAGGTTTTGACTTTGTCGATCAGACCGGATTTACCGTGAGTGGACTGATTCCATTTGTCCATTCCATTGAGAATGTCGTCCGGCTGATGAACGACCAGTACCGGTGCTTCCGCCAGAGTATTGAGCTGTGCATCTGTGACGACCAGTGCAACTTCGATGATGCGATCTGTACCTGGATTCAGACCGGTCATTTCCATGTCTATCCAGATCAGGTTGTTACTGTCTTGTGCCATAATTCAAATGTCAGTTGCGTGAATTTTCAGGGTTGGATTGTGTCACACGCAAGTATACTCGCCGTAACCGGGCTGTTTTCCTCTGTTTTCCGGTAAAGAGGTGCAAAGGGTACGAATTTCAGTCGTATGATATTTCAGGAACTTAATTTTTCAGACAGTTTTATGCACACTTTTACCCTTGTTTTTATTCTTGCATTGATATTGACCACGCTGGCTCAATGGTGGCTTGCTGCCCGACACATACGTCATATAACGGCACACCGCAATCAGGTTCCGGATGCATTTGTCTCGCAGATCGATTTAGCTGCTCACCAGAAAGCGGCAGATTATACTTGTGCCAAGGCACGCTTGAGTTTCCCGGGAATTCTGCTCCACGCCGGTTTGTTGCTGGTACTTACGCTGGGTGGTGGACTGGAGTGGCTGTCCGGTTTCTGGCACACCTGGTTCAGTGATTCGCTGTGGCATGGGATGGTGCTCATTTTCAGCGTAGTGGCCCTGTCGAGTATAGTGGAAGTCCCCTTCAGTTATTACCGCACATTTGTAATCGAGCAGCAGTACGGATTCAACAAGATGACTCGAACCATGTTTTTTGCTGATCTTGTCAGAAAATATGTGCTGGGCACATTGCTGGGAGCGCCACTGTTGCTGAGTGTCCTGTGGTTGATGGAGAAAGCCGGGGACAACTGGTGGTTTTATACTTGGCTGATCTGGATAAGTTTCAATCTGTTTCTGCTGGCAGTTTACCCTAACTGGATTGCACCGCTGTTCAACAAGTTCTCACCGCTGGAGAACGATTCACTCAAAACGCGTATTGAAAATCTGCTGCAGAAGTGTGGTTTCGAATCCAGCGGATTGTTCGTCATGGATGGTTCCCGCCGCAGCAGTCACGGAAATGCCTATTTTACGGGTTTTGGCAAAACCAAACGCATCGTGTTCTTCGATACGTTGCTGAATCGTCTGGAGGCTGAGGAAATCGAAGCAGTATTGGCACATGAACTGGGCCATTTCAAGCGTCATCATGTAATCAAGCGGATCGTGCTGTCATTTGCAGTCAGCCTGCTGTTTCTGTGGGTGCTGGGTTATCTGATGCAGCAGCCATGGTTTTATCAGGGGCTGGGTGTTCAGGTGACTGCGGTACCTTCGACTGCCATGGCGCTGCTGCTGTTTTTCCTGGTGATGCCGGTATTTACCTTTCTGCTGCATCCACTGTCCAGTATCTATTCACGCAAACATGAGTTCGAAGCAGATGAATACGCAGCCGAACAGGCTTCTGCTGCAGACATGATTCGGGCACTGGTTAAACTGTATCAGGACAACGCTGCCACGCTGACCCCCGATCCGCTGCATTCGGCTTTTTATGATTCCCACCCGCCAGCGGCAATCCGGGTTGCTCATCTCAAGAAATTGATTACGACAGGAGCCGAGGTATGACCAATGTATGTGACCTGACCGATCGGAAATGCAAGCCGTGTGAAGGAGGGATTCCCCCATTGGAGAAGGAAGAAGCTGAAAAGCTGCTGAAACAGTTGGAACAGGGCTGGCAATTGGCAGATAACAAGATCAGCCGGACCTTTTCCTTCAAGAACTATTATCAGACCATGGCTTTTGTAAACGCGATTGCCTGGGTTTCTCATCGCGAGGACCATCATCCCGATATGATGGTTGGCTATGATCGGTGTCGTGTCGAATACATGACACATGCCATCGGTGGACTGTCAGAAAATGACTTCATCTGTGCAGCGAAGGTCGACATATTGTTTAAATCTTGAGTGTTGGTGCTGACAGGAAGAAAACCGGTACATCTCTGACCGGCAAAGTGGTCGCAGCTTACGGGCGCCATTTTGAGGTTGAGGTCGCTGGTGGCACTATTTATTCCTGTGTCGTACGCGGGAAGAAAAAAGGGGTGGTGTGTGGTGATGAAGTTGAAATTCTTCCTGCGACTGGTGACCAGGGAATTATTGAAACTACCTTGCCGCGCACCAGCCTTTTTTATCGCAGCGAAATCTTTCGTGAAAAACTGATCGCAGCCAATGCCACGCAGTTGGTCTTTGTGCTGGCGGTTGTTCCCAGTTGTAATCTGGAGCTGCTCGATCGCTGCCTGGTCGCGGCTGAAAGTCAGGGAATCAGGCCACTCATCCTGTTGAATAAGATTGATCTGATTGGTCAGGATGAACAAAGGCAGGCTGTTGCACATCATCTGATGTTTTATCGGGAGCTGGGGTATCCCGTACTGGAGATCAGTGCGAAAATCTCTGTTCAGCCACTTATTCCGCTGTTGAGCGGGCAGACCAGTCTCCTGGCGGGGCAATCCGGTGTGGGCAAATCGACGTTACTCAATGCACTTGTTCCACGGGCACAGCAGGCTACTGCAGAAATTTCCGATGCATTGGACAGCGGGCGGCACACGACGACCCACGTTCGCCTTTTTCATTTCGATGCTGACAGCAGCATCATCGATTCCCCCGGTTTTCAGGAATTCGGCCTGCAGCAACTGGATGAAGAGTCACTGGCTCGGGGATTCATCGAATTCCGCCCTTTTCTGGGGCAGTGTAAATTCCGCGATTGCCGGCATATTGCAGAGCCAGGTTGCAAATTATTGCAAGCAGCTCAGGAAGGGATGCTTAATTCACAACGGATAGCCTGCTACCACAAACTGGTAAAAGGTTTGAAGAAATCCCATCCTTGGATGGAAACAAGCAAAAGAGTCTGATCGGATATCAGTGAATGTAAAAAACCGGCAGGGAAAATGTCTTCTTTCCTTTTGCTGCCGGGTTTGCATTTCCATTATTCCAGGCCGACCAATTCCACATCGAATACCAGTGCTGAATTGGGAGGGATGACCCGCCCGGCTCCTTGTGAGCCATACGCCATGGAAGAGGGAATGATCAGAGTGCGTTTGCCACCTACCTTCATACCCATAACACCCTGATCCCACCCTTTGATAACCCGCCCGGCTCCGAGCAGGAATGAAAAATGACTTCCACGATCGTAAGAACTGTCGAATTTTCTGCCTTTGTGGCCTTCGGCAGCAGCATCATACAGCCAGCCTGTATAGTGCACCTTGGCGGTTTTGCCAATATCCGCCTCTTCACCTGTCCCAACCTGGGTATCTATTTTTTCCAGTGTAGTGACATCAGCGGCGTTTGTGTGGTGTGACGTTGCCTGTTCTTCGGCAGCCTGGGCACTCATGGATAGAAATAGCCATCCCGAAAGTGCGAGACTCAGTAATTTCTTTACGTTGATCATTATTACCCCTGAAAAATATCGTTCATAGTCTGGTTAATCCAGTAAGGCGAGACGGGTGAAATTTGTCTGCCCGTTGGCGCTGTACCGGACAACGGAAATGATAAAGCAATTTTCTCCGGTCAAGGGTGCTTTGGAAACAGGATTATGCGAAGGTTCCGGTTTTGCATTGTTCGATGAGGGGTAAAAGATTCTCTGCGGAAACAGGAGGGCTGAACAGAAATCCTTGAACGTGATGGCAATTTGCTTTCTGCAGAAAATCCAGTTGTGTGCGTGACTGAACATTGCCTGCACGTATTTGCATGCCAAGATTCCGGGCTAGTGTGACGATGGCTGTGATGATCACAGAAGTATCAGATTGGCTGGCAATATCCTGAACAAGTGGCTGGCCGATCTTGATAGTGTCGACAGGCAGGCGCCGCAGATAATTGAGCGATGAATAACCGGTGCCAAAGTTGTCCATTACGACCCTGATTCCCATTTCTTTTAATTTATTCAATATCCTGATACTTCCATCGATATCCTGCATCAGTACGGATTCGCTGATCTCCAGCTCCAGCCTGGCAGGGTCGAGTCCCGTTATCTGTAATGTTTCGGCAACATGCTTGATTAACTGAAGCTGATCCAGTTCTATGGCAGAGATATTGACTGTAACGAAAGCAGGTCCATGATTGCTGTCCTGCCAGCATTTAGCCTGCCTGCAGGCTTCATGTAATACCCGTTTGCCGATTTTGATAATGGAGCCGGATTCGGTTGCCAGGGAAACAAATTTATCCGGTGAAAGTAATCCCAGCTCGGGGTGTTGCCACCGAACCAGTGCCTCGGCGCCGACAATACTGTCGGTTTTGAGATCGATTACCGGCTGGTAATGCAGAATAAACTCCTTATCATCGATGGCGTGTTGTAATGATTGCTCGATTCTGGCTTTTTGCGATAAGGCTTCTCCCATTTCTCCGATATAGAATTTGTAAGTATTGGGCCAGGATCTTTTAGTGGAAAACAGTGCATTTTCGGCATTGGCGAGCAGTACTTCGATTTCCCGGCCATCACGCGGATAGAGGCTGATTCCTATATTCAGGGTGATATAAAATTCGAGGTGGTTGATGATGAAAGGAGTCGTGGCGAGTTTCAGCAACTGACTGGCAAAGGTTTGTGCCTGGTCGGCGCTGGTCAGGCCGGTTTTGAGAAAAACGAAATTACCCCCTTCAATGCGTGCCAGGATACCGGTCTTGTTGGAATAGATGGATAACCGGCTGGCCAGCTGTTGTATCAGGTTATTGCTGATACTGTAACCATATTTACTGTTGATGCGTGATAAGCGATTGACGTCAATGAAATAAACTGCAGCGATCATGCCATCGTTCGCATCATTGTCCGGCAGCAGCGATGCTGCTTTTTCCTGAAAGAGATTGTGTTTGGGCAGACCGGTCAATTCATCATAATAGGTCATGCGGTAGATATGACTGTCGGCCTGGCGCTTTCTGCGTTTCAGATCGAGGTATTCAAGTTCGCGATCGATCGCCAGCATGAGCTGTGTCGAGTGCCCTTTTGTTACACAATCGTTTGCTCCGTTACGCAACAGGGGAAGTACCACCTGTTCATCCGTTACCGAGGTGTACAGAATAAAAGGGATTGTTTGATGACAGGCTTTCAGCAGATCCAGTAGCTGCATGGCATCCAATCCGGTCATCGAGTGTTCGGTAATGACAGCATCCCAGCTTGATATATCCAGTGCCGACTGAACATCAGACAGGCTGTTTACATGCTGGTAAGTGAGTTGCACTCCATTACGGCCGAAATCGGCAGATAACCGTTCTACATCAGCTTTGGCGTGACCGGCAATCAGAAGTCTCAGTTTTCCGTATGGCATTTCAGATTTTTCCTGGTGTGATATCTTTGGGTATCGACTACCCCGGAAAAAACTTTATTTTGCGGCAGAAACAGGAAGGAAAGCAGGGCTTACATGATGATTAGGCAGCTGTATGACGCAATTTTGCCAATCGGCCCAGTTCGAAGTGTGTGAAAGCCAAGGCAGTCAGAGTGGGGGCGAAAAAATTTAAGAAGGGTACGAATTGAAACAGACCTGTTAGCAAACCCAGGCTCCAGCGTGCCGGCCGGTCTGTGGAAAACAGTTTATCCAGCTCGGTGCTGTTGGCATGTTCGGAAAGTGCATCATAGAAGAACAGCCGCTGATTCAGATAGGCAGCAGCCAGCAAGGGGGCAAGCAGACCGATTCCGGTGAACCACAGAGGAATGGTTACTATCCAGAGGGTGAAAAAAATTACTATTGCTGAGATTACATTGCGCAGGCTGCCGGTGATTGTTCCGCCCTGCATTCTGGCCAGATCGGGGTAGTAGCGTTTCGCTACAAAATTGACCAGGGCCGGCATGGTGACCAGTGCGGTGATCACCAGACTCGTGGTGATTGCCAATGTCACAAAAATGATTACGTTGATGATGCTTTCCACGCTATCGGCAATGACTTGCAGACGTGAAGATTCCAGCCAGTTTTGAAGTGTGTCTGCCGGGATGATGGTCAATACCCAACCGGACAACGGCGTCCAGAGGAGCATGCCGATCAGCCACCAGAAAATGGCCGATACCAGCATCGGCCAGCTCCACAGCCATAGCATGCGCGGGTTGAAAAGATTAGCCGACGCGCGTGAAAGCGCACTAAACAATCCAGACATCAAAATATCTCCCCGGATCAGTTATCAGGAAATTTGTGATTCAAAGTAAAAATGTACGCCATCGTTTCTGGTCAGGAAGATGCAGGTATCTTTCTGTTTTCGCCAGTAATATCCGTGCATCCATGTTCTTTTTCAGAGCGCGTATACTGGATGGTTTATGAAACCTTTGTCAGAGGACGTGGCCTAAGTGACAATACGGCGAGGGATTCCAAAATAAATGTACCACGGATATGAGGAGTAATGAGTGAAAAGGCTGAACTGGTTTCATCTGTCTCTGATTCTGGCCGGAATGATAGCAAGTGGTGTTTCCTGGAGCTACAGCCACGGGCATTCACATGGATATCACAATCGCTCTCATGGTCATTATTCAGGCAAACGAAATTTTTCCCTGGGTGTGGGCCTGACAAGTACTTTCGGATCTTACGGCTATTACAATTACCCCGGCAGTAATGTCGGGATTTACGGAAGCTTCGGTTACGGACGGCCGTATCCTTATTACCGCCGACCTTATTATCGGCCTTACGGTTATGGTTATCCGGCCAGCCGTTTTTACTGGCCCGCCTATCCTCCTACTGTTTATTATCCTCCAGTCGTGGTCGTACCGCCTGATCCGCCGGTTTATATTCAACAGCAACCTGCCCGACTGGTACCTCCCCCTCCCGAATCGGCTGTTACGAATTACTGGTACTATTGTGAAAATCCGGCCGGTTATTATCCGGAAGAAGTAGAACGCTGTCCGGGTGGCTGGGTAAAAATACCCCCCCGACCCGCTCAATAATGCAGGAGTATGTAATGCGCCATTTTTCCAGATTGATTGTGCTTTCAGCAACAGTATCGCTTGTAGCGTGTGTGAATATTCCGCTTGGGCCGAGCGTTATGGTGCTTCCCGGCGTTGGTAAAAGTTTCGATCAGTTCCGTGGCGATGATTATTTATGTCGCCAGTTTGCCAATCAGCAGACCAATTATGAAACGCCCAAGAATTCAGCAGTTTCCAGTGGTATGGAAAGTGCCGCCCTGGGTGCTGCTCTGGGTGCTGCAGCCGGTGCCGCCTTGGGCGGTGGGCGCGGGGCGGCTGTTGGCGCAGGGACGGGATTACTGGGAGGAGGATTGGCGGGTAGTGGTACTGCACAATCTTCGAGCTCCATCAGTCAGGAACGTTATGATATTGCCTATATTCAGTGTATGTATGCCAATGGCCATCGTGTGCCGGTTTCTGCCGGATTGATCGAAGGGTCGGGCGGTAATATGGGCCAGGGGGTGACTTCCAGTCCGTCTTCTTCTTCGGGCAGATCTATCCCGCCCCCACCTCCGGGCCATCCTCCTCCGCCCCCTCTTTACTGAGGCATGACGCCTGCAAACCCTTGAATATAATTACGTTGATTTAATGTGTTAAAATCAAGCTGCGGGTTTCCTGGAAAAGGTCGGAGTCTACTTGGCTTCGAATGGTGACAGGAAGTTTTCGCTTCAGAGAATGTCGTTTTAATTATTTTTAGTCAAGGAGAAAAACGTGGCATCAAAAGCTATTTTTTATCATGCGGGTTGTCCTGTATGTGTATCTGCTGAACAGGCCGTCGCCAACGCTATTGATCCTTCAAAATATACGGTCGAAATTGTTCATCTGGGCACGGATAAAGCACGTATTGCTGAAGCAGAGAAAGCAGGTGTGAAATCGGTTCCGGCACTCGTCATCGACGGTGCTGCATTCCATATCAATTTCGGTGCCGGTATCGACGATCTGAAATAACAAGAAAATAGTTTACTTTGCAAGCGGCTGCGTTACGTTATTGCTTGCATCTTGAAGGGGCCTTAAAAAGAAAAGGCCCCTTTTTGGTTTTTAGGCCTGGTTATACCGAGCGTTCCAACACGGCGGCAAAAAAGCTGTCGGTATTGTGGTAAAGCGGTGAAAGTTGTAAAAACTTCCCGGTATCAGGCAGGTGGATTTTTTGTTGTGCAAGCAGCTCATCGCAATGGAGAATGGAGAATTGCGGATGATCTGCCAGAAAACGCTCGACAATCTGCTGATTTTCTTCCGGTAACAGGCTGCAGGTGGCGTAAACCAGACGGCCTCCCGGTTTGAGCAGATTGGCTGCTGCCGTGAGAATGGCCATTTGCTTCTTTTGCAACTCATCGATACTTTCCGGGCTTTGTCGCCATTTCAAATCAGGGTTGCGGCGCAAAGTGCCAAGTCCGCTGCATGGTGCATCGACCATTACCCGGTCAATTTTTCCTGCCAGCCGTTTCAGTTTGGAATCTCGTTCACTGTCGATGCGCTGCGGATGGATATTGGATAATCCTGAGCGTTTGAGACGTGGTTTGAGATTGTTGAGTCGTTTTTCAGAAACATCAAAAGCATACAAGCGGCCGCGAGAATGCATCAGCGCACCAAGCAGCAATGTCTTGCCGCCTGCACCTGCACAAAAATCCACTACCATTTCACCTCGTTTGGGCGCGAGCAGAAACCCCAGAAGCTGACTGCCTTCGTCCTGTACTTCAATTTTTCCGGAGAGGAACAACGTATTCCGGTTGATTGCCGGTTTCCCGGTAATACGAATCCCGACGGGAGAAAAAGGGGTGGGCTGTGCTTCAATTCCCTGTTGTTCCAATGCAGCTAATATTTCTTCACGTTTGGCAAGCAGGCTGTTGACACGTATATCCAGTGGAGCTGGCTGCTGCAGCGTCTGACCAAGGCGCAAAATTTCTTCATCCGAGTGGTATTTCTGCAGTTTTTCCACCAGCCATTCCGGGAACTCTGCCCGGATGGAGAGTGGCTGTTCTTCCAGTTTGACTGCCTTGATTTGCTGGATCCATTTGATTTCTGTTTCCCGAATGAGCGGAGCCAGTTCCCGCAGATTCATGCCCTGAAATCTGGTCAGATAAGCCAATACCAGTTCACGGGCAGTTGCTTTCCCTGCCAGTTTTTCCAGAAAGAAACGGCGCCGTAGTATCCCGAATACGGCTTCCGCAATGATGCCCCGGTCATTTTGTCCCAGTTGGTGATGATCCTGAAAGAATTGCCGTAGCAGTATATCTGCCGGGGCTGGCAGAGGCAGTATCTTGCGCACGGCGGCAATCAGCAGATCCAGTCGTTCGGGTGTCAGTCGCATAAGTTTGGAGGGGTCACCGGGAAGAATTTACCAGCGGTGAATAGTTGATTTTTGTGACGATCTGATCGACTTCCAGTCCGTGTTTTTCGGTAGAAATAATGCGTACCGGCAGCAGGTGATGATCCGCTGCGAGCCAGATTTTCTTTTTGAATGGATCATTCTGTTCTCGCTGCTTTGTAAGTACGATCGTGGCAAGTTTGCCTATTGGTGTATCCAGCATTTCCCGGGTAACGGTGTAACGGGTTGTTTGCAGAGTGCGATAATCGGTCTCATGCACAACCAGTATCTGCCTGGGAGGGGCAGTGAACACGAAGTGATAGGCCAGGCTTAATTCATCGAGTGTTCCACTCGGCAGGTTTTCCGTCATCTCCTGGCCTTTGCGGCGATAAATGATGTGCTGCCTGCTCCAGTCGAATTCAACTTCACGTGCCGGTTTTTCACCACGCTGATCTGTAAACCGCAATGGTCTCATTCCCATGTGCGGAATGATCGTACCCTCGCTGTGGCGATGAATACTGCCACGCTTGATCAATTTTAGAATGCCGCTGGCTGAAGCTTCGCTATCGATGGTGTAGTGTTGGATATCATTTTCCTGCCGCACGCGCAGTATTTCGTGTGCTTTGCCTTGCCCGATACTGCCATTGAGGGCATATTCGATATCAATGCGTTCAGGTAAATTTTCTGCCTGGGCGACCACGCCCACCAAGAAAAACAGAGCGATGGATAACAGCAGTTTCATGGCTCGATCCCGGGTGAATATAAAACCTCCTGACTGTCACTGGTTATCGCGATTTCGACACGGTTTTCCACCAGAGTCAATTGCCCTTGCAGAAACCAGCGCACGGCCTGCGGGTAAATACGATGTTCCTGAGCGAGTACTCTCGCGGCAAGCGTTGCCGGGGTATCATCAGTCAACACCGGTATGGCAGCCTGGGCGATAATGGGGCCGTGATCCAGTTGCGATGTAACGAAATGAACCGTGCAGCCGTGGATTTTGACCCCTTCCTGCAGTGCGCGTGTATGCGTATCAAGCCCGGAAAATGCCGGCAACAGGGAAGGGTGGATGTTGACCAGCCTGCCCTGGTAATGATCTACAAATGCTTCCGACAGAATACGCATGAAACCGGCCAGGACGACCAGATCAGGTTGATAGGTATCGATGGTTTCTGCCAGCGCGGCATCAAACGCTTTCCGGTCTGGAAACGTACGATGATCGATTACCTGAGTCGGGATACCACGGGTCTGAGCAAACATCAATCCTTCTGCCGCTGGATTATTACTGATCACCGCGGCGATCGGCAATCCGGCTTCCAGTATTGCCTGCATGTTACTGCCGCGACCGGAAATAAGGATGACTACTGATTTCATGGCGCCTTCTTTCAGGCAATGACGATGGGGGGTGTTTCGGATTGACGAGGTCTGATTTCGCCGATCTGCCATACGGTTTCGCCCGCGTTGTGCAAAATTTCGATGGCAGTTTGAGCGTGTTCCGGAGCAACGACCACGACCATGCCGATGCCGCAATTGAAAACACGCAGCATTTCTTCCTTGGCCACGTTGCCATGTTGTTGCAACCAGTCGAACAGGGGAGGGCGCACCCAGGTGCTGCTGTCGATATGGGCCATGACGTCGTCGGGCAGAACACGCGGAATGTTTTCCAGTAATCCGCCACCGGTAATATGCGCCAATCCCTTGACGGGCAATTCTGCCATCAACGTCAGCAGGGATTTCACATAAATACGGGTCGGTGTCAGAAGCGCATCGATAAGACTGGTTTCACCAAGACGAGTGTCGGATTGCACTGTATTCAGATCAAGAATTTTACGAATCAGTGAGAACCCGTTGGAATGCGGACCGCTCGAGGCGATTCCCAGTACGATATCGTTCTCTCTGATGCCGGAACCATCGATGATCCGATCTTTTTCCACCACGCCGACAGCAAAGCCTGCAAGATCATATTCTCCTTCGGGGTACATACCAGGCATCTCTGCCGTTTCACCTCCAATCAGCGCACAACCGGCATCTTCACAGCCGCGTGCAATTCCCTGAACCACTTGGGTGGCGATTTCCACATCCAGTTTGCCACAGGCGAAATAGTCCAGAAAAAACAGTGGCTCAGCACCCTGTACCAGAATATCGTTCACACTCATCGCAACCAGATCGATACCAATGGTTGCATGCCGCGCATACTGGAAAGCCAACTTGAGTTTAGTGCCTACGCCATCTGTGCCCGATACCAGCACCGGCTGCCGGTATTTTCCAGGTACTTCGAATAGTGCCCCAAATCCGCCGATACCTCCCAGTGCCTCCGGGCGCATAGTGCGCCGTGCAAATGGTTTGATCCTTTCCACCAGACGATTTCCGGCATCGATATCGACACCGGATGAGCGATAGGAAATCGGGTTTTTATCAGGGTTTGCAGGGTTGGATGCAGTCAAGTTGAGTTCTCACAGTGTTAAGGCTAGAGTGCAGCTTTTGAGGCATGATTTTACCGTAAATGAACGACAAATATTCCCCGGATTCCCGTCTCTTCTGGTACCTGACAGTCATTGGTGTGGTCAGTGCGCTGATCTATCTGCTCAGTCCCATTCTGACTCCTTTTTTATTGGCGGCCGTCATTGCCTATATCTGTAATCCGTTGGTTACCTGGCTCGAAGCCAGAAAAATTCCCAGAACCCTGAGCACGATCTTCGTGATGCTCATGACCATGGGAATATTCATCGCCATGGCGCTGATTTTGTTTCCATTGTTCGAAAAAGAAGTTTCACGGCTGGTTGAGAGAATCCCGTCTTTTCTCGATCTGGTGAAGAACCAGTTTATTCCCTGGCTGGAAGATAATTTTAATGTCGAGCTTCAGATCGACATTGCCTCGCTCAAACAGATGCTGACGGACCACTGGAAAAGTGCCGGGGGCGTGGCTGCGCAAATGCTGCCTTCGCTGAAAAGCGGTGGCCTGATCCTCCTCACGTTCCTGATGAATCTGGTGCTGGTGCCGGTTGTATTGTTTTACTTGTTGCGTGACTGGAATAACCTGATCAGGCAAATGGGTGAGCTGATTCCACCTGTCTGGCAAAAACAGGTATTTACCCTGGCCAAGGAAACCGATGATGTACTGGCCGAATTCATGCGTGGGGAAACAGCGGTAATTACCATCATGAGCATCTACTATGTGACGGGGCTATGGCTGGTCAAACTGGAATTTGCCTTGCCGATCGGACTGATGTCCGGGATTCTGGTATTCGTACCTTATCTGGGAACCATCACCGGCCTTGCGCTGGCAACTTTTGCAGCCATCACACAATTTCAGGAATGGAGTAGCGTAATCGCGGTCTGGGTAGTGGTAGGATCAGGACAACTGCTGGAAAGCATGCTGATTACCCCTCGGCTGGTGGGGGAGCGTATCGGCCTGCACCCAGTAGCGGTAATTTTTGCATTACTCGCTTTCGGCCAGCTGTTCGGCTTTATCGGGATTTTGCTGGCACTGCCGATCAGTGCAGTTTTGCTCGTTTTGCTCCGGCATCTGCACACACAATATATGGAAACGATGAGGGAATGATGATGGATGTGTATAGAGCCTGTTGTTGTGGTTTTTTAGGCATGTTTTCTACTTCATTATTAACTGATTTGCTGTTTTGTTGCAGACCAACTGGATAGGAATTCTTCTTGGTGCTCCAGCTCCAGCAGCGATTTCATACACCAAGTTGTTCAAGAACTGTTTTCGCTTCAATCAAGTCGAGGTTGTCGGTGCATTCGCTGAATCTGAAGTACACATTATTTAAGATGTATTTGGCATTATCTATTTTATTGAGTTTTCTCCAAAGTTTAGCCAGGCTCGTGGCAGCTCGAAGTTCAAGCATTGTTGCATGCTGATCCTGCGCAATCTTTAAGGCTTCACACAAACACTCTTCTGCTTCTCGGACTGATTCGCCGGACTGTTCCTGCAGCAGTTCGCCTTTCAGTCGAAACAATTCCGCTTGCCAGAATAATGCTCCCCCAGTGACAGCAAGCTTCCGCGCTTCCTCAATGGCAGCCAGGCCTTCGTCAATTCTATTTCTACGCAAATAAACTTCCGCCAGCAACGCCAAGGTACAAGTGTCGTGGATACGCGCTCCTGTGGCCCGGGTGGCGGAAAGCCCGTCAATTAACTTGGCGATACCTTCCTCTTGCCCGGTGTCGGCCAACGCCCAGCCTTGCGAGGCGGTCGCCCACGCCAACCCCAGTTCAAATGAGTATTGTGTTGAAATTGCGATCGCTTCATTGGCGATCTCCAGTGTTTTCTCCGCATTGTGGGCACCGGAATAGATCCAGGCAAGGAAAATGAGAGTAAAAACACGAGTGAATGGGTGCTCCAACTCTCTCGCCATGCCCATCGTCTCCAACGCCAGCGCTTCAGCTTGATCGACCTCACCCAATATCCATAATGTCCTGGCCAGCATAATCCGTGCAGTTATTCCGGAATCCTGGCCGTAGAAGAAAACCTGTGAGTCATGTTGATTCGAGTCATCGAGAGATTTTGCGGCGAACAATTGGGTTCTGGCTTCATCAAACCGGCCAAGGTAGAAGCAGGTCGCACCCAAAGTATGGTGAGCTTCAATCAGTAGCTCCGGATTTTGCTCGCGGTGAGCCAGCGCGAGGAGATCTTCAGCCAGGCCGCGCGCATTGGCGAGTTGCCCTCTGACCAGATGAAAGACCCATAATCCCCGAATGGCTCGGAACTGATGTACGAAACTGCTGTGCTCCTGTAACAAATCCTTCGCTCTTCGGTAATTATGTTCCATTTCGTCAGATGCATATCCTTTGACGGACAGCAACGGGACGCCGCGTGCAAGCAGGAGCTCCAGCTCCAGGGTATCTCGCTCCGGGCTTTGCGGCAGCTCCTTTAGCAACTCCAGCGCCCGATTAAAATGAGTGAGCGCTTCAATACTGGCTGATCGTTCCACATCGCAACGAGCCGCACGATGGTAATATTCAACGGCCGGACTGGCTAATCCTGCCTGCTCATAGTGATAAGCCAGGAGCTCCGGTTCCATGCTTACCCGTTCGGAGAACTGGCTCTCCAGAGCTTTGGCAATGCGGGCATGAAGTGCTCGCCGGAGTTTCCTGGGCAGCATGCTGTAGGCAGCTTCCTGGACCAGTGCATGCTTAAAGTAGTATGTCGCAAGAGGGATCTCGCCCTCTTGCAGAACGAGTCCGGAAGCAACAAACAGATCAAGTGCATTCTTCAACTCGCTGTCCGGCATTTCAACAGTGGCCTGCAGCAGCTCGTAGGTGAATTCACGCCCTATTGCTGCACCGGCCTGGACAATTTCCCTGGCTGATCCTAACCGATCCACCCGTTCCATGAGCAAGGCTTGCAGACTGTCCGGAATGGGCAACTTCTTTAAGGGACCCTTCAAGGTGAATGAATCGTTTCCCTCAGTCAGCAGCCCTGATCCAAGCACATTTTCCGTCAACGTTTCGATATAAAGAGGTATGCCATCAGCCTTGGCCAGAATTGCCTGCTGTACTTCGGGTGGAAGCACTTTTCCTCCTGCCATCGTCGTAATGAGCTCAGCACTATGTCGGCGTGGAAGCCGACTGAGCGTCAGGGATGTCACATAACTATATTCCGCCCATACCGGCTTGAAGCCGGGTCGAGATGTGATTAGCAGCAACATGCGCATATGTCGGATATGGCCAAGGATTCGTGTTATGAGTTCCAGCGTGGTCGGATCAAGCCAATGGGCATCTTCCACAATGAACAACAGGGGGCAGTGATCAGCCAGCCTTTGCAGATGCTGCACGAGCGCTTCCAGCGTCATGTCTTTGCGTTTTTCGGATGACACATTGAGCGGCGGATAGCGATGATCTCCCCGGATCAAGAGCAGATCAGCCAGCAATGAAACCGTCTCCGGATCATCAATCCCGCTTTCGGCGGCCATGGCATCGAGCTTGTTCAGTTGTGTCTCGGCACTGTCCTGATTTGCGAATCCTGCTGCCTGTCGCAAAAAATTGATCGCCGGATAGAGCGCTGTATTAATGTGGTACGGTGAACATTGAAATTGAATTACCTGGTGTCGTTCATCTGCAAGGTGGTCACGCAAGCTACAGGCGATTCTCGATTTTCCGATACCGGCTTCACCGCTTAGGAGCACGACCTGTCCTTCGCCGCTGACAGCCTCACGCCAGCGGCCCAACAGGAGTGAGATCTCCTGTTCTCTGCCTACGAATTTGGTTAACTGGCCGGATCGATAGGATTCAAATCGGCTGGCTGATGGCTTGATACTCAGAACTTGCCAGGCGTGGACAGGTGCATCGAATCCTTTCAGCGAGGAAGCACCAAGATCCGAGAACTCGAATTCATTTCCGACAAGTCGTTTTGTCGCCAGATCAATAATTAATTGACCAGGCTTAGCCAGTGCCTGGAGGCGGGCGGCGAGATTCGGCGTTTCACCGAACACTGATCGTTCCTTGGCAGTGTCCTGTCCAATTAGCTCGCCAACTACGACTTTACCGGTAGCGATCCCGATTCGGGTAGCAATATTAAGCTGTGGATGTGGATTGTTCAGATTAAATACCTTCATTGTATCCAGAATAGCGAGGCCGGCATGTACGGCTCGTTCCGCATCATTTTCGTGAGCATGAGGGTACCCAAAATAAGCCAGTATTCCATCTCCCATATATTTTGCGACATAGCCATTGAGTCGGCCAATCGCCTGGCTGCAGGCAACTAAAAATTGCCGGATCACATCCTGGAGGTCTTCAGGATCCAGCCGGCAGGATAGTGCTGTCGAATCCACAAGATCGCAAAACATCACCGTTAACTGGCGACGTTCTGCCTGATTTCGTTCGAGAGGGAATGATTGTTCTTCAGGAATAACGCCAGCGAGTATAGATCCTGGGCCTGGACTTGCAGTGTTCTGTGACAATTGCGCGATTGCGCGCAAGAGTATTTTCCGATGCCCCAGTAAGACACCTAGCGCCTCCAGATCGTCTTCATTCAGCTCGGGCAGGACATTCCAAGTGATCGCATTGTGCTCAAACGACTCGTGATATACACTGAGACCAAGGCTATCCAACCATGCGGACACACGATCATTCATCATGGCAACGCCGATGGTGAGTATCCGGCCGGCCTGTTATGCATAGCGTTAAGCGCAGAGAGTTACTCATTGCGGATCGTATTTTCAATTGATAACAGACCTATGATGAATAATGTTTCCATGAGAACGATTTCTAAAGGGTCTTTGACTCGAAAAATAGAACGCTGGCTATTAGGTATGGTAATGATGATCATCGCCTACCTAATCGAGAAGGTTGTATTACGTTCGATCAAGCGCAGTGGCACAAAATTTTCGGCGCGGAACAACTCTGCATCGTAAACTGTTTTTACCTTTAACGTCCCCGCAGCAGATCGATAACCAGGCCAAGGGTCAGCAGACCTGCAACAGCCCCGAATGTTACTGGCACCCACTCGGCAACAACCGTAGACATGGTCGTGAGTCCGCTGGCCAGGATACTTGCTGCAGCGGTCAGGCCGAGCGCCAGCCGTCGTCCTGTGTGACGCACGATATTCTCCAGCGAATTAGCCTTGAAGTTCACTACAAGTTTTGGACCGCCAGGGCGGACACCGACGAGGTTTTCGAGTGCTTCGATCACGCGTAGAGTCCGTACTTTCAACTTCTGCGACTGATACACGAATGTTTTTGGATTGAGCGCGGCGCCGATGCGTTTGACCATCAAACGCATCAGATACTTGCCTGCCACATCGTAAGGATCAAGCGCCGGATCAAGCTCAGCAGTCGCCAGCTGTACCTGCGCGAGTGCTTTGGTGGCAAGTGTGAGCGAAGCTGGCAGCGGCACCCCGTGTCGTAACGAGACGGTGCTCATTTCTTGCAGAAGCGGCCCGATCTGCATCTCAGCAAGCGAGGCGGCACGATATTTTGCCATCACCTCCCCGATCTCGCTCTGGAATCGAGCCACATCGAAATCGCTGCTATTGACAGCGTTCGTCATCATCAATGTGACATCGGTGAGAAACCCGGCATCTTCCTGCCACAGAGCCATCAGCATTAACAAAAGATGCTCGCGAAGATCGGCCCCTACCGCGCCAACCATTCCGAAATCGAGAAAATAAATGCGGTCCTTCCACCACATCAGGTTGCCTGGGTGAGGGTCGGCGTGGAAGAAACCATCGACGATGATCTGTTTGTAGTAGCTCTCCAACAGTTGGCGAGCGGCCTGGATACGCTCCGGACCGGCTGGCGCCTGCTTGATCGGAATGCCCTGGATTTCTTCCATCACCAGTAATTGGGACGTGGACAGATCCCAGTGTACGCTGGGGACAGCAAGGCGATCATAGTCTGCGAGCACTGTCCGCATCCGCTCAATATTGTTGGCCTCCTGGCGAAAGTCGAGTTCACGATGGAGCGAGGTGGAAAGGTGCTTGAACACATCCTCCATATTGATCACCTGATTGAGCGCAGGACGCTTCCCGACTTTCTCCGCAAACATCTCGAACAGAGCGAGATCCTGTTCGATATCAGCACGAGCAGTGGGTCGCTGAACCTTGACAACGACCCGGTCACCGGTTTCGAGCGTCGCACGATGGACCTGCGCGATTGTGCCGGCGGCGAGAGGGTTCGGGTCAAATGACTTGAATACATCCTCCCACGGGACACCCAGTTCCTGTTCAGAGACCCGGACGACCTCGCTCTCAGTCATTGGCGGCACGCGAGACTGCAACAGTACAAGCTCTTCGATGTATTCGATTGGAAGGAGGTCTGGACGGGTTGATAATACTTGCCCGAGTTTCGAGAATATCGGGCCCAGTTCTTCCAGGGCGCTACGTAAGCGCCTGGCCTGCTGGCGGCGGATGGATATATCTGGGTCGGATTGGCTGAACAGCTCTGTGAGCCCATGTTTTGCCATCACGGCCGCGATATGCGTAGCACGTGCTCCCAGTCGAGGTTTAAAAGACGGGATTTCATCGTTAGACAGCGAAGCTCGCACCGAGTGCGGTGCACGCTCACCGGTAGAGTGCGCAGCATTTACAATAATTACAGTACAGTGAGCATTGTGACTGATGCGGTTCGGTATGTTACCGAGCAAAAATTCTTTTCGACCTGCCATGCCAAGATTGCCAACCACCAGGACATCGATTGTCTCCTGTTCAGCGGCACGGACGATCGCCAATGCCGGATCAGCATTAATGACGACCAGGGCATGGCCACGCTCTCCGGCAACCCGCCGCGCAAAGTGTGCCAGGTCGTTGTTAGCAGCCACAGCACTTGTTTGTTCGGATTCACCGAATTCTGTGGCGGATGGATACTTCGGTACTATTACCTGTACTATAAATAGCTCTGCGTCGTAGCGGTCCGCTAGTCCGGCAGCCCACTGAACAGTCTGGTCGGCGGTTTCGGAGCGATCGGTGCCTACCATCACGCGCCGTATGACACTACCCTCCAGAGGATTTTTCATAAACGTAATGAATCGTTAGTAAGGTGGTATCGTTATCAAGATCAATTATTGTAGCTGTATAAGACTGTCGTGGTCTAATTTCTTCTGGACCCACTCGATCATCAACAATCAGTAAAAATCCTTTTGAATCAGTCTATTAATCATAGATTAATCACTCGAACCACGAAAAAAACCATATAAAACCAAGATTGCTCTTCCCGTAAGCTTCCCCTTTTGGTAGCCATTTTTGAGTAGAATTTTGGGGTCTCCTTTTGTATGGAGACCCTGATGAAGAAAAGTAGATTTACAGAAAGCCAGAGCCAGCGGTGCGGACTGACGGTAGCTTTTCTCACAAAGGCTTGGCGAGAGGTACGAAGATGCCTGTTACGAAGTGATAAGGCACCTCTCCGTGTTTAGATTCGTGAATCCGTATCCAAGAATGCGGCTCGACTAAAAATTCTCGATACCATACCGGCATCACTCCTCCGCATATGGTATCGCTGCTCTTTCACTGGCATACTCTCCATATGCCTGCCATGAAAAATACCATTGATGATGTAAGAAATACCATTTATTGATTATTAATTTTACATTAAATCAATAACTTAAAAACAGATCTACTCCCACTCGATCGTTGCCGGGGGTTTGCCTGATATATCGTAGACCACCCGGTTGATACCGCGGATTTCGTTGATGATGCGATTTGAGATTCTGGAGAGCAGGGTATAGGGCAGTTCTGCCCAGTGCGCGGTCATGAAATCTTCGGTTTGAACGGCACGCAAGGCGACTACATATTCATAACTGCGGTTGTCTCCCATGACGCCAACTGATTTTATCGGTAGGAAAACGGCAAACGCCTGAGAGGTTTTTTCGTACCAGCCGGCATTTCTCAGTTCTTCGATGAAGATGGCATCAGCCTGACGCAGTAACTCGGTGTATTCGTATTTGACTTCTCCCAAAATACGGACGCCCAGTCCCGGGCCGGGGAACGGGTGGCGGAACACCAGATCATGTGGCAATCCCAGTGCCAGGCCAAGTTCACGTACTTCATCCTTGAACAGTTCACGCAGTGGCTCCAGCAGTTTGAGGTGGAGTGTTTCCGGCAAACCGCCCACGTTATGGTGGGATTTGATAACGCCTGCTTTTTTGGTGTGGCTGCCAGCGGATTCAATGACATCAGGATAGATGGTGCCCTGTGCCAGCCATTTTGCATTTTCGATCTTTTCAGCTTCCTGCTGGAAGATTTCCACGAACTCACGGCCGATGGTACGGCGTTTCTGTTCAGGATCAGTGATTCCTTTCAGTTGTTCGAGAAACTGCCTGCTGGCATCGATGTAAATGACGTTGACCGCAAGATTTCGGCTGAAGGTTTCCATGATCTGTTTGGCTTCGTTCAGACGAAGCAGGCCGTTGTCCACGAATACGCATACCAGTTGATCGCCAATGGCACGATGAATGAGTGCAGCGGCTACGGATGAATCCACGCCACCAGACAGCCCCAGGATGACTTTGTCATTACCGACATGGGCGCGAATCCGGCCAATGGCCTCTTCCACGTAATCAGGCATGTTCCAGTCATAGCCTGCGCTGCAGATGTCGTGCACGAAGTGATCGAGAATTGCCTTGCCCTGCCGTGTGTGGGTGACTTCAGGGTGAAACTGTACCCCGTAAAAGTTGCGCGTTTCATCCGCCATGGCAGCGAAGGGGGTAGTCGCATTGGAGGCAATGGCTGTGAAACCTGGTGGCAGCTTGTTGACACGGTCACCATGGCTCATCCAGACATCAAGAGCCGGTTTGCCATCGGAATTAATGCGGTCCTGTATGCCATGGAACAGCTTGCACGGCATAGTCAGCAGCTCTGCGTAACCGAATTCACGCGTCTGTGCATCTTCCACTTCTCCACCGAGCTGAGCTGCCATGGCCTGCATTCCATAACAGATACCGAGGACGGGAATCCCCAGCTCGAACACGACTTGTGGCACACGCGGCGCATCCTCAGTGAAAGTCGAAGCCGGCCCGCCGGAGAGAATGATACCGACAGGCGCAAATTCCCGAATGAATTGCGGGCTGACATCAAAAGGATGGAGTTCACAGTAAACATTGGTCTCGCGAATGCGCCGGGCAATCAGCCGGGTGTATTGCGAGCCAAAATCCAGGATGAGAATGGCTGAATGCATGTCAGAAAAACTTATTCGACGTGATAGTTGGGGGCTTCTTTGGTGATCTGGACATCATGGACGTGAGATTCACGAATCCCGGCAGAAGTGATCTCGATGAATTCAGCTTTGGTATGCATGTCGCTGATGGTGCGACATCCCAGATAACCCATGCTGGATCGGACACCTCCGGTCAGCTGGTGAATGACATTGGCGAGATAACCTTTGTAAGGGACGCGTCCTTCCACACCTTCCGGTACCAGTTTATCTGCCTCATGGCGTTCGGCTTCCTGGAAATAGCGGTCGCTCGATCCCTGTTGCATGGCAGATAAGGAGCCCATGCCCCGATAGCTTTTATAGGATCTTCCCTTGAGCAGCTCGATTTCACCCGGAGATTCTTCGGTTCCGGCCAGCAAGCCTCCCAGCATGACTGAACTTGCGCCTGCGGCAAGTGCCTTGGCAATATCACCGGAATAGCGGATACCCCCATCGGCGATGAGGGGTACACCTGTGCCCAGCAGCGCAGTGGCGACATTATCGATGGCTGAAATTTGTGGCACACCGACACCCGCGACGACGCGGGTGGTACAGATCGAGCCCGGGCCGATCCCGACTTTTACGGCATCTGCGCCATGATCTACCAGTGCCTTTGCTGCCGCAGCAGTGGCTACATTGCCAGCGATTACCTGAATTTCAGGGAATTTTTTCTTGACCCAGCGCACACGATCCAGCACACCCTGTGAATGTCCATGTGCCGTATCCACGACAATTACGTCTGCGCCGGCTTCCACCAGGGCAGCAGCGCGTTCATCGCTGCCTTCTCCCACGCCAATGGCAGCACCTACGTACAAACGTTCCTGATTATCCTTACTGGCATAGGGATGTTCGGTGGTTCGGGTGATGTCCTTGACAGTGATCATTCCGCGCAATTCGAAGTTTTCACTGACGATCAGCGCTTTTTCAAGCCTGTGTTTGTGCAGCAGGGCCAGTGCATCTTCTTTTGAAACGCCTTCCCGAACAGTAACCAGGTGTTTCTTCGGCGTCATGATATTTTTGACCGGTTGATCGAGGTTGGTTTCAAAACGCAGATCACGGTTGGTAACGATGCCGACAACCTTTTTGCTTTTTACCACAGGCAATCCGGATATGTTGTGCTGCCTGATCAGTTCCAGGACCTTGCGAACGGTCATGTCTGGAGAGACGATGATCGGATCGGTGACAACACCGCTTTCAAAGCGTTTTACCTGGGCAACTTGTGCGGCCTGGGCCTTGATAGGCATGTTTTTGTGGATGATGCCGATCCCGCCTTCCTGTGCAATGGCAATGGCAAGCCGCGCTTCGGTAACGGTATCCATTGCCGCGGAAACGATCGGTATCTTTATGCGGAGCGTGCGGGTCAGTTGTGTAGCCAGATCGACGTCTTTGGGTAAGACCTCGGAATAAGCGGGAACCAGGAGAATATCGTCGAAGGTGAGTGCTTTTTGTATTAATCTCATGCGATCAATCCCTTACAAAACCCTATTATACCGAACCTTTTTGTATTTTCTGATTTGGCTTGGCACGTTTTGATGAAGCGCGTGGATAAAGACAGCTGCCAGATTCTGGATTATTAACGCATACGCCAGGTGGTGTAGGTTGTTTCCCGATCAAAATCATCCCAGATATAGGTTGGTTTGATGATAGGCGTGGTGGGTACTACAAAGGTAACGATATCAACTGCACCACTCAGTGTCCGGCCGACTGTATGGACGAGCCCGACGAAGAAACCTGCTGTCACGCCATAGATGGTTCCTTTTTTATGGCTGGTAATCATCATGTTCTTGGGAATTTCGGCAACGCCGGTAATGACATTGGCTACACCGGTAGCCAGTTTTTCTCCCGCTTTCTCGGGGTAGGTATCAGCCTGAGCATTGAAGGAAAGTGAGAGGCACAGAATTGCCGGTGCCAGAAGTGAGATGGAAGTACGTTTCATTGTGTTTTTCCTCGCTGGAAATTGTAAATCGCTTGGTTGAAAGGATTACTGGCGCAGACTGATAATGGGCCATCCACTTTTTTTCGCATGTTCATGGAGTGTGGCATCAGGATCGACTGCAACAGGATGAGTTACTCTTTTGAGTAGCGGCAGATCATTGAGTGAATCACTATAAAACCAGCTCTGCAGGAAAGAAAGCCAAGTGAGATTGTGCGCATCCAGCCATTGCTCCAGCCGGGTTATTTTACCTGCCTGGAACGAGGGTATGCCGGTTACGCGGCCGGTAAATTCACCATTTTTCTGTTCCGGTTCAGTGGCGATCAGGTGATCGATACCCAGCATGCGGGCAATGGGTGCGGTTACAAAACTGTTGGTGGCAGTAATGATGATGCACAAATCTTTTTCGGCCTGATGTCTTGCAATCAACTCACGTGCGCCTGGAGCGATCAAGGGTGCGATTTTTCGTTCGATGAAATCGCTGCGCCATGTGTTTAACTGTTCACGAGGATGGCGGGATAGAGGTTTGAGCTGAAAATCCAGGAATTCGTGGATATCGAGTGTGCCCGCTTTATATTGTTCATAAAATTCGATGTTGCGGGCTTCATAGACTTCCCGATCCAGAACTTGTTGTTCAATGAGAAATTGAGCCCATTGAAAATCGCTGTCACCAGCCAGAAGCGTGTTATCCAGGTCAAATAATGCCAGTTTCATGATACTGAACTTTGATATTGGAAAATATGGATGCGATAAAGCCGGGTAAATTCAGACAAGAAGTACGTTTCAGGGTTGTTTCATGCCATTGTGATCTGCTGAAGTCGATAATCACCCGCAAGTTGGTACGTGATTATAGCAGCTCGCGCAACAAGGGAAGGGTAACGGGGCGTTGCCTGGTCAGAGAAAGCTGATCCAGTGCGTGGACAAGCCTGATGAGGGAAGATAAATTCCGCTGTTCATGTTTCAGTAAATAATGGCAAATTTCCAGCGGTAGCTCAAACCCGCAACGGATTGCGTAATCTTGCATGACCTCGATTTTTTTTTCATCCGTCAATTCATGCACCTGGTATACCAGCCCCCAACCCAGGCGGGTAGTCAGATCCTGGCGTAAATCCAGTTGGGCAGGTGGTCTGGTACCACTGGCCAGAAATATGCCATGTCTGCTGTCACGCAAGTGGTTGTAAAGATTGAACAACCTGATCTGGGCCGCATCATCCAACCGTTCGACGTTATCGATCACTATACAGTCTGTACCGGGACTGAAGTTTGGCTCATCCTGATTGCAGTCGATGTAGCACGAATTGCATTGCTGTTCTGAAAAGGCATCCGCCACCGCCTGTAACAAATGGCTTTTACCACTACCTGTTTTTCCCCACAGATAATAAAAATGATCCTGCTGATTGCCCGCAACCAGATTTCTCAACGCGTAAAGCACCTCTTCATTCCCTGAGGGAATAAAGTTATCCAGAGACGGTGGACCGATTTCAGTAATATCGAGCAGCAGTTGTCTCATGGATGGATCTGGGGTTTTTCTCTGCAGGGGTATTAAAAAACTGATGTATAGATGATTAAGACAAGGATATTTCTGCGTTGTTGTGGGCAATGTACTAATTGGATAGCTAAAATAAAAATGTTTTACAGTTAGAAGGAGTTATTTCAAAGATCTTATAATTTTTTTTCTGATTTTTCCCGCAATATGTTTAGACATACCAATTAACCCCCAAAAAGATCTGAGGTTATAGGCGACTAATCCGAGACGCTCACGCCGATGGCTCATCCAATCTTTCTTGTAAGCATCATCTCCGGTGAGATAGTCAACTTCATGTACCTTGTCCACGTCAATTGCATGTTGCATCAGGTGTGCAGTCAGAATTGTTCCTGGTGACAAATGAGCAAATTTTTCGTCATACGCCAATTTGTAAATTGCTGCTCGACCTTGATTTACTATCCAGAGCTGAGCTGCAATTGGCTCTTCGTCATAGTATGCGATTCCCAGCCTCAGCCAGTCTTTGGCTGCACAGAGACTTATTAAAGAAGGCATGAATTCGGGGTAGGGTTCCGGTATTTTCCAGCTTGCATTGTAGATTTTTTCCCAGACTTGGATCGCGATTGGAAGCTTGTCGGGAGTTGTCAGAATTTCTAGTCTTCCATGTCCTCCGGCTAAAAATTTTTTCTTGCGCCGCTCCAGTGTGTTTCTTACTCGAGAGGAAAGACTCTGTAAATAAACGGAGAATGATTGATTGTTTACAGGTAGGTACCAGTTTCCCCAGCAAAAAAATCGATCGGTTCTAAAACCGATTTTCTTTAAGGCCTGTTCATGAAGATCAAAACCTGACTGAGAGGGATCCATGATATTAAAGCGTAGTACATCAGCCCGGGTGTCCGATAAAATCTGTTTCAGGCAATCAGCTAGTCCATCAACTGTCAGGCTGGAAGAAATTAAGGGTCGATAAAGTGAAGAATAAAAACAGGTAAAACTGCTGATTTGCCTGGGGCTGAATGTTCCCTTTTTTTGTAACAATGTTGGCCAGATACCTTGTGTGACATCTTCTGTTTTCAGGGTAAAAATACAGATTTCTTTTGTTTGAATGACCGTGGTTTCCAGTAAAAGAAACCAGTCTCTGGATAAATCGAAACTATCTTCTTCACCTGAATCGAAAAGCTTTTGGTAATCAGTGGGCAAATCGTTAAGGCTTCCGTATTTCCTGATTTGTTGTTCCATAAGTTTATTTATAACCGGTACAAATCAAATGAATAGTGTTTATGTATGAATGTTTTATTTCGTTTTATGGCCATGCATAATCCATATAGTATGAAAATGAAGGAAGTTGGCAGTTGTTGAATTCGTGCGCACATGTGTGCTATTTCAATCGTGAGCTTGATTCCGTTTTACCCGGCATCAACTTCCCTGCCAGCTTCAATCCTACCAAACTGAATATCCCTGCCATCGTCAGATAAAAGCCGACAAGGGATGTGCCACCTGCCTCATTGAGCGCTTGCGCGGCGAGTGGGGCGAGTGCTCCGCCCAGAATGCCTCCTGCATTGAACGCAACGGATACACCTGTATAACGTATTCGCGGGGGGAAGAGTGAAGGTAACCATACACCGAGGGGGCCGTATACAAAGCCCATGATGAACAGCGCAAGTGAAAGTACTCCCCAGACCAGCCATAGTGATCCTGCTCCCAGAGCTGGGCCAAATATCAACCCCAGACCAATCGTTGCCGCGCAGCCCCAGCTCAGTACCTGATTGGCACTGGCCTTGTCGGCACGTATTCCTGCAATGATGATCCCGGCAGCGAGAAATGCTATGGCAGCGAGCTGGGTGATGAGAAACTGTTCGCGATCGTATCCCAGTGTGGTGGTGCCATGGGCGAGTGCAAACGCGGTTGAAAGGTAAAAAATGGCAAAGCAGGCTACCACCGTAAAAGTTCCGGCAAATGTGATGAGTGTGTGCTTGCGTATCAATTCCCAGAAGGGGATCGAAACAGGAGGGTCTTGTGCCAGTGCCTGGGTAAATTCCGGTGTTTCATTGATTTTCAGGCGTACCCACAAGCCGAGTATAATCAGGATACTGCTGGCAAGGAAGGGGATTCTCCATCCCCATGCTGCAAAATCTGCGTCACTCAACTGCAGGCCGATCAACAGAAACAGCCCGTTTGCTGCAAGGAATCCAATCGGAGCGCCCAACTGAGGCACCATACCGAACCGGCCGCGCCATCCCGGAGGCGCATTTTCAACGGCCAGCAACGCTGCGCCTCCCCATTCGCCACCCAGCCCCAGTCCCTGGCCAAAACGCAGAATGCACAATAACAGCGGGGCTATCCAGCCAGCTGTCGAATAGGTGGGCAGGAACGCAATCAGCAGGGTCGATATCCCCATCAGCAATAGTGAGGCAACCAACGTTGATTTTCTGCCGATTCGGTCTCCGAAGTGACCAAACAAAACTGCACCGAAGGGACGCGCAATGAAGGCGAGGCTGAAGCTCAGGAATGACAGCATCAATTGTGCGGATGGAGATTCTGCAGGAAAGAACAACGGCCCGAATACCAGTGCTGCCGCAGTGGCGTAGATATAAAAATCATAAAATTCGATGGTGGTTCCAACCAGGCTAGCCACAAGGATACGGCGGTACTGGCGAAAAGGGCCGACCATAATCAGTTTTCCTTCAAGGCTTTCGGATGACCAGGCTGATCCTGGACTTACGGAACGCGAAAGTAATGAGGATCAGGTGGTTTGTCAAATTGAATACAGAAACAGCCTGGAACAGAAAGGAGTTCCAGAGCCCGGCAGATTCTCTTTCTGGAGAAATAACGGGTTATCAGGCCAATGCATCTTTGATCTGATTGAAAGGCTTGTTGTGCAGGAAATTGCGTATGTTATCTGCCAGCAGATTGAGCATGCGTTGTCGGGATTCCACACTGGCCCAGGCGGAGTGGGGTGTGATGATGAGATTCGGATGAGGATAGTCCAGCAGCGGGTTGCCATTGACTGGTGGTTCTTCTTTTAGGACATCGATGGCCGCACCGGCAATACGGCCGGCGTAAAGGCTTTGCAGCAGATCGGTTTCATTGATCAGACCACTGCGGGCAGTATTGATCAGGTATGCCGAAGGTTTCATTAGGTTCAGTTCCTGGCTGCTGATCAGGTGGCGGGTGTCTTCTGACAACGGGCAGTGCAGGGTAATGAAATCTGCCTGGCGGATGATCTCATCGAATGCCGTTCGTCCAGGCCGGATGGTTGAAGCGGATTTGTGTTCGGCAATCAGCAATTTCATCCCAAATGCTTTGGCAATATTTGCCACCGCACCGCCCAATTCACCGTATCCGACAATGCCGAGTGTTTTGCCGGCCAGTTCTGTGACTCCGAAATCAAGCGGACAGAAATAGGAGCTCGCCTGCCAGCCACCTCGTTTTATCAGTTGCTGATATTCCACGAAACGGCAGGCAAAGTTCAGCATGAACATGAAAACATGCTGAGCGACGGAGCCGGTGGCATAGTTGCGCACATTGCATATCGGAATGTTGCGCTCGGCAGCCGCGATCAGATCGACGTTGTTATAACCGGTTGCCGCCACACATATCAGTTTCAGCTTGTTTGCAGCATCCAGGGCTGAGCGGTCCAGCAGCGTTTTATTGCTGACAACGATTTCTGCTTCTCTGATTCGCTCTGCTACCTGCTCCCGGGAAGTGTTGTCATGATAGATCCACGGAGACACGGTTTGCTCCAGCACCGTTCTATCAATATCGCCGCGCGTAACAGAACCGAAATCGAGAAAAACCGTAAGCATGATTGTCTGATAGATGGAATTGGAAAGGGTATTCCAAAAGAATGTAGTGAAAGCGCAAGGTATTGTCAAACGGGTCGACTGGCACGGTTTGGAATGTATTTGTTCCGTGAGTATCTGCAAACGGACAGGCATCACAGAGGTATCACAGAAGGATGTTGCAGAAACAAAAAAGCCGATACAGTTTCCAGTATCGGCCCGCATTCAAACTTAAACGTCAGGTCATTTGAGCGTCAGGATCCAGTTTGCCAGTGCTTTGGCATCTGCATCGCTCACATTGACGTTTGGTGGCATTGGAATCTGTCCCCATACACCGCTGCTGCCGCCTTTGATTTTACCTGCCAGATAGGTAGCTGCATCATCTTTATCGGCATATTTGGCTGCGATGTCTTTAAGTGCAGGGCCAACGACTTTTGTTTCGACCTGATGGCAGGCAATACAGTTGTTCTTTTTGGCCAAATCGGCATCTGCCTGAGCGTAACCGGCTACTAATAATGCTGAAGCAGCAAATGTACCTAACCAAGCTGTTTTCATCATATTTTTCCTTTTATGAATGATTAAGGGAGTGCCATTCTACCGTGAAGCTTACACATTTGCAGTAGTTCATTCAGCGAATGGATCTCCGGAAGACAACGCCTGCCCTCACACACCCGGGCACTGATTTTTCCATCCGGGGCAGAGCGCATTTTAAGACTGTCGGGTAATTCGGAAAGTTCCAGAGGCAAGGCGATCACTATTTTGTCAAGCGAATAAGGGAGCAGTGCTTTCAGCCAGGTTTGCAGTTCTGATCGGTTGCCCTGAAGAATCACTGTTGTTGTCGGCTCGAGGAATTCCTCCAGCGTGATCAGCAGACTGCAATGCGAGCTGGCATGCAGTGACAGTCCGCTGGAAAAAACATTCAGCGTGCGTTCGGCCGCTTCAAGATAACGCTGTTCATTCAACAGATGGCCCAGTCGTTGCAAAGTAGTGGCAGCAATGCCGTTTCCGGCTGGAATTGCGCCATCATGGCCCGTTTTGGGTCGATGGATGAGTGTTTCGTGGTCATGGCTGGTAAAAAAGAATCCACCGGATGTTTTATCCTCAAACCGGGTAAGCAGTACATCGGCCAGGGTAATGGCAAAGTCGAGATCTGTCTGCCGAAAATCGGCCTGCAACAGTGTCAGCAGGTTGTCCAGCAGGAATGCATGATCATCGAGATAAGCATTCAGATGTGCCTTGTCATCTTTGAAAGTTGCCAGCAGACGGTCATCCTGCCACAGTCTGCTGCGGATGAAATCCAGCGCCCGCACGGCTGAACTAATCCATTCCTCGCGCTCGAAAATCTGTCCGGCACGTGCCATGCCCTTGATCATCAGTGCGTTCCAGCTCGTCAGGATTTTTTCGTCACGCCCCGGGCGAATACGCCGTTCGCGCTCGTTCAGCAATTTTCTGCGGGCACTGTCGATGAGTTGCTGTGCAGCTTCCTGGCTGATTTGATTGTGTGTCGCAACCGTCTCGATCGATTCCGTAACTGCAAGATGCCAGTGGTGATTCTCGAAGTTGGGTGAGCGGTCGAGGCCATAATAAGCCGCTGTCACCCGATATTCTTCCGGTGTCAGGAGTGCCGAAACTGCCTGGCGATCCCAGATGTAGAATTTACCTTCTTCGTGCTCAGAGTCAGCATCGAGCGAGGAAAAATAGCCACCTTCCCCGTCTATCCCGGATTGCATTTCCCGTATGACCCAGGCAGCCGTTTCTTCGACCACTTGTTTGAATAGTGGATTGCCGGTCACAAGCCAGGTTTCCGCGTAGAGGGGCAGCATCAGTGCATTGTCGTACAGCATTTTCTCGAAATGCGGAATCTGCCAGGAATGATCGGTGCTGTAACGGCAGAATCCTCCCCCCAGTTGGTCGTACAAGCCGCCTTGTGCCATTTTTTCCAGCGTGTGGGTTACGACATGCAGTGCCCGCGTGTCATTGTCGGTGACATAACGCCGCAGGCAAAACTGTAACTCTGCCGGATGGAGAAATTTGGGTGCATCTCCGAAACCGCCGTCGGTTTCATCGAACAGGCGATTCAATTGCTCCCAGGCATGGTCGATTGGCTGCCGGGAAAGTACGGAAGCGCGGGTATCCGGTGTCGGGAGTGATTGAGCCAGCAATTTCAGCAATACCGCATTCTGCTTCTCGATATCGGTTTTACGCGTGCGATAAAGCTCGGCCACTTTTGGCAGCAGTTCCAAAAACCCTGGCATACCGTAGCGTGCCTCTTTCGGAAAGTAAGTCCCACCGAAAAAAGGTTTTTGCTCGGGCGTCAGGAACATGGTCAGCGGCCATCCTCCTGAACGATGATTCAATGTGTAATGCGCGCTCTGGTAAATCTGGTCGATATCAGGGCGTTCTTCACGGTCGACCTTGATGTTGACGAAATGCTCATTCATGGCCGTGGCGACCTGAGCATCCTCGAATGATTCATGTGCCATCACATGGCACCAGTGACACGCGGAATAACCAATGGAGAGCAATATCGGCTTGTTCAGCACTCGTGCGATTTCCAACGCCTCTTCTCCCCACGGGTACCAGTCCACGGGATTTTCCGCGTGTTGCAGCAGATAGGGGCTGATTTCTCCGGCAAGATGATTAGGCATTGGATTTTTGCTGAAAATAGATTAATCGGTGACTGCACCACGGCTGGCAGTGGATACCAGTCTGGCGTATTTCGCCAGTACGCCGCGTGTGTAGCGTGGTGCAGGTGGATGCCAGGCTGCCCGGCGGCGTTCCAGCTCGGCTTCAGGAACATTCAGTTGCAGCAGGCGACGGTGTGCATCGATCGTAATCGAATCTCCCTCTTGTACCAGGGCGATCGTTCCGCCGGCAAATGCTTCCGGTGCCACATGGCCCACCACCATTCCGTAGGTACCACCGGAGAAACGCCCATCGGTAATCAACCCGACCGAATCACCCAGCCCTTCACCGATCAGTGCTGAGGTGGGAGAAAGCATTTCGCGCATGCCGGGTCCGCCCTGTGGGCCTTCGTAGCGGATGACCACCACATCACCTGGCTGGATTTTGCGTTCAAGAATGGCAGCCATGCAGGTTTCTTCAGAATCGAACACTCTGGCGGGACCGGTAATACTGGGATTTTTGATGCCGGAGATCTTGGCAACCGCACCTTCTGGTGAAAGATTGCCTTTCAGGATCGCCAGGTGCCCCTGTTCATATACCGGATTATCCCAGGGTCGGATCACGTCCTGATCGGCACGCGGCTGTTCGGGAATGTCTTTCAGGACTTCCGCGATGGTTTGTCCGCTGATGGTCAGACAGTCGCCGTGCAGCAGGTCGTGCACCAGCAACATTTTCATCACTTGCGGAATACCACCTGCTTTGTGCAGATCCGTGGCTACATAGCGTCCGGAAGGTTTCAGATCGCACAGTACTGGTACGCGCGCACGAATGGCTTCGAAATCATCGATACTGAATTCTACTTCGGCTGCGTGGGCGATGGCCAGCAGGTGAAGCACGGCATTGGTTGAGCCTCCCACCGCCATGACGACGGATACCGCATTTTCGATGGATTTGCGGGTGATCAGGCTGCGCGGCAGAATCTGCTTTCTGATCGCTTCCACCAGTACTTCGGCGGAGCGTATGGCGCTGATCCGTTTTTCCTCATCTTCCGCTGCCATGGTGGAAGAGTAAGGCAGGCTCATTCCCATTGCCTCGATGGCAGATGACATGGTGTTGGCTGTGTACATACCACCGCACGAACCGGCGCCGGGGCAGGCATGGCGTTCGACTTCCAGCAGCTCATGATCGTCTATCTTGTGCGCGGTATGCTGTCCGACGGCTTCGAAAGCGCTTACGATGGTCAGGTCACGGCCCTGGTAATGGCCGGGTTTGATGGTACCGCCATAGACGAAGATGGACGGTACGTTCAGTCTGGCCAGCGCGATCATGGCGCCAGGCATGTTTTTATCGCAACCACCGATGGCGATGACGCCATCCATACTTTCCGCCTGTACGCAGGTTTCGATCGAATCGGCAATCACTTCGCGCGAAACCAGAGAATACTTCATGCCTTCGGTACCCATGGAGATCCCGTCGGATACGGTGATGGTGCCAAACATCTGCGGCATGGCACCGGCGGTTTTCAGCGCATGCTCGGCGCATTTGGCAAGGGTATCCAGCCCCATGTTGCAGGGTGTGATGGTGGAAAAACCGTTGGCAACCCCGACGATAGGTTTATCAAAGTCTCCGTCACCGAAACCGACCGCGCGTAACATGGCGCGGTTGGGGGTACGTTTTGCACCTTGGGTGATGGCCTGGCTGCGTCGATTATCTGGCATATTGTTTCCTCATGGACAGGTGAATGAATTACGGGCCCGATAAGGGGATGATCGCCGGTGATGTCTGCTGCGATCAGTGGGCATTGCCGTATAATGGGTATTTTACCGTAAGTCAGACTGCTGCCCATGCTCGTTCACCCACAATTCGACCCGGTTGCAATTTCTATCGGTCCGCTTGCTGTTCGCTGGTACGGGTTGATGTATCTGCTCGGATTTTCACTGTTCATTCTGCTGGGGCGTTATCGCATCCGGCAACAGCCCAATGGCGTGTTTACCCGGGAAATGCTGGATGATGCATTGTTCTACGGAGTGCTGGGTGTGATTCTGGGCGGACGCCTGGGTCATGTCCTGTTTTATGAGCCGGGTTACTATCTGCAGCATCCGCTGGAGATATTGGCCATCTGGCAAGGTGGAATGTCCTTCCACGGCGGGTTTCTCGGTGTTGCCATTGCCATGGTATGGCTGGCGCGCAAGTACCAGCTTTCATGGCTGTCCATCACTGATTTCATCGTGCCGCTGGTGCCGCTTGGGCTGGGGGCAGGACGTATCGGAAATTTCATCAATGGTGAATTGTGGGGGCGCCCCACCGATGTACCGTGGGGGATGATTTTTCCGTATGCGGATAATTTGCCGCGCCATCCCTCACAACTTTACGAGTTCGCATTGGAAGGACTGGCGCTTTTCGCGCTGATCTGGCTTTATTCTGCCAAATCAAGGCCGCTGGGTGCCGTTACCGGGATGTTCATGATCGGCTATGGTGCATTCCGCTCGTTCTGTGAGTTTTTCCGTGAGCCGGATGACGGTTTTCTCGGCATCATGACACTGGGTATCAGTATGGGGCAGTGGCTGTCCCTGCCGATGATTGCAGCCGGTATCGCGCTTTTATACTGGGCATACCGATATGACGGCAAACCGGAAAAAGCGGCCCGGAAACTGCCGCACGAGCGTAAAAATCGGGATTGACCGACGGAATCGATCGGGATATGGCCATGCCCTCTGATTTGGCGGCCGGGAACAATTCCCGGTATCGGTTCGTTACCACGGCAGCAGGTGATACCCTCCTACAGCTTACTGGCAGCTTTACGCTCACCTCACTTGATCGATCATTTCCCACAGTAACAAAAGAACTGGCAAAACTGACCAGCCAATCCGACGCCAGTAGCCTGCACTGGGATCTGACTGATGTCAGCCAATTGGATTATGCGGGAGCAGTCATGTTGTGGCGGATATGGGGTGAACAACGGCCTGCACATCTGCTGTTGCGTCCTGAACAGGAGAGAATGTTTTTGCGGCTGGAAAAGTCGGTATCGTTACCCGAGCAGCCACGACGCATATTGTTTTTGCCCGTCTCCATGTTGGGAAAGCAGTTGCTCCGCTTTCTCGACCATTTGACCGGCATGATCACCCTGTCCGGGCAGATCATGCTGGATCTTTTTTTTCTGATGACCCATCCAGGCAGAATTCCGGCGCGGGAAATTTCTGCAAACCTGTATCGTACCGGTGCGCAGGCCCTTGGTATTACTGCTGTCGTGGGATTTCTGATCGGTATCGTCCTGAGCTATCTTACTTCAGAGCAGCTGCATATGTTCGGGGCGGATATCTACATCGTCAATATTCTCGGGATGAGCATCATCCGGGAACTGGGCCCGATGCTCGCCGCCATACTCGTTGCCGGCCGTTCCGGTTCTGCCATGACGGCACAATTGGGTGTCATGCGTGTTACTGAGGAACTGGATGCGCTGACAGTGATGGGCATTCCCCATAGCATGAGACTGGTGCTGCCCAAAATTATCGGACTGGGCATTGCCTTACCGCTGATCGTACTCTGGACCAGTGCAATCGCGTTGCTGGGCGGGCTGGTGGCGGCAGAACTACAGATCGGGTTGAGCATTCACTATGCGCTGACTGCTTTGCCTGATATCGTACCGATTGCCAATTTATGGCTCGGTCTGGGTAAAGGGATGGTTTGCGGTATGACGATTGCCCTGATCGCCTGCCATTTCGGGTTGCGCATCAAACCCAATACCGAAAGCCTGGGAGAAGGCACCACCAATTCCGTGGTGACTTCGATAACCGCCGTCATTCTGATCGACGCCATCTTTGCCGTGGCGTTTTCCAATATTGGCATCAGGATAGCAAGCTGATGGCAATCGATCCGGTTATCGAAATCACCGGGCTGATTACCCGCTTTGGCAGCCATATCATCCATGAAAATATTGATCTGACGGTATACAAGGGGGAAATTCTGGCACTGGTTGGCGGCTCTGGCAGCGGCAAAACCACTCTGTTGCGCCAGATGCTCGGGCTGGCCACACCTGCACAGGGTAGTGTCAGGATATTGGGAGCGAGGCGATATGATTGCGGCCGTGAGGAACAGAGAAAACTGCGTACTCGTTCCGGTGTACTGTTTCAGCAGGGTGCACTGTTCAGCGCACTGACGGTTTTCGAGAATGTGGCATTGCCATTACGGGAGATGCGTACGTTGTGTGAGGGCACGATACGCGAACTGGTCATGCTGAAACTCGGCATGGTCGGTGTCGAGGCACAACATGCCCGGAAAATGCCGGCGGAGCTATCGGGTGGGATGGTCAAGCGAGTTGCGCTGGCGCGTGCCCTGGCGCTGGACCCGGAGCTGCTGTTTCTGGATGAACCCACCGCTGGACTCGATCCTGTATTGAGCGAGGGTTTTGTCGATCTGGTACGTTCATTGCGTGAGGAACTGGCGCTGACGGTCATCATGGTTACGCATGATCTGGATACCCTGGTTGCGATTTCCGATCGCGTGGCTGTACTGGCCGACCGGCGTATCGTTGCACTGGGGCCGATACCGGAAATCATCACTATCGATCATCCGTTCATCACGGCCTTTTTTGGAGGGACACGCGGTCGTAATGCATTGCGTGCTCTACAGCAACACTGATTTATTTGTCGCCCTGCTATTTCATTCGAATTTCAAACCAAGGAAACACAATGTCCAACAGTACCCTGACACTCGCCCAGATGTTGATTGCACGTCGTTCGCTGACACCTGACGACGACGGTTGCCAGAAAATGATCATGCATCGGCTGGCAGGGCTTGGGTTCAAAAGCGAATCCATGACCTTCGGCGAAGTGGAAAACCTGTGGATGAGAAAAGGTTCCGACGCACCACTGGTATGTTTTGCCGGGCATACCGATGTCGTGCCGACCGGGCCGGTTGCACAATGGGATAGCGATCCTTTTACACCGGTGGTTCGGGATGGCTTTCTCTACGGGCGCGGTGCGGCGGACATGAAAACTTCACTGGCGGCTTTCGTTATCGCAATCGAGGAATTTATCGAATTGCATCCTGACCACAAAGGCTCGATTGCACTGCTGATCACCTCGGATGAAGAAGGGCCGGCAGTGGATGGTACGGTAAAAGTCGTGGAAGCATTGCAGGCGCGCGGGGAAATGATCGATTATTGCATCGTGGGTGAGCCCACCTGCACCAACCAGTTGGGCGATACCATCAAAAACGGCCGGCGTGGCAGTTTGTCAGGTAATCTGACTGTCAGAGGCATCCAGGGGCATATTGCGTATCCCCATCTGGCCAGAAATCCTATCCATACGGCCGCACCGGCCATTGCCGAGCTTGCGCAAACCGTGTGGGACAATGGTAACGAGTATTTCCCCGCCACCACCTGGCACATTTCCAACATTCATGGCGGCACCGGCGCGACCAACGTCATTCCCGGCGAAATCAACCTGCTGTTCAATTTCCGTTTCTCCACCGCCAGCACGGTCGATTCACTCAAAACACGGGTACATGAAATTCTCGATGAGCACGGACTGGATTACGAACTGATCTGGGAGCTTTCCGGCAAACCTTACCTTACTCCGAGAGGAACTCTGGCCGATGCAATCAGTGCAGCCATTCGCGAGGTAACAGGTATCGAGCCGGAACTTTCCACCACCGGTGGCACTTCCGATGGCCGTTTTATCGCTGATATATGTCAGCAGGTGGTGGAATTCGGGCCGCGCAACGCAACCATCCACAAAATCAATGAATTTGTGGAAGTTGCAGATATCGAACGCCTGACCCGAATTTATCGCTTGACGCTGGAAAACTTGCTGCTTTGATAAGAGATGTGTTGATTGCCTGAAGTGAAGACAGAAAATCAGGATTTATTTGTATTTTTTCCACGCAGCAGCTCAACCAGTTTTTCGCTCAGTTGAAATCTGGCGGTATTCTTCCCGGTTTCGCCGGTCTGGCTGATCAGTCCGTAAGAAGTCAGCGAATCCAGCAACGGCAGCAGATCACCGTGATCCTCCAGGAAATAGGCGATACAGGGACCTCTGCGATGGAACCCCCAGCGCTCCCACCCCCAGCCTTTTTTCAGCACATAAAATTCCCGGTGAAATTTGAAATCGGGATTTTCCACATCCTGCTTCATTTCGTTGAGCAGGCGTTCATGTGTCTGCCACAACTGATCGAACAGATTGATAGTGCCTGCATCGACCGTTTTTTGTGTCTTGTTTTCACCTGGCTTCATGAAATAGCTGACAAGATAAATCGTAAGCGCACCCGCCAGAAACCCTGCCACCAAACTCAAAATATCCATTTCTCCTCCATCAATGTAATTTTGATCAGTTATTTTCAGGCTGAGCAGTATAACAAGTAAAGCGGGTGTATCTGGAGCTGTTACAGGCTTTTACATGGTGAGGAACTGATACAAGGATGCGGTAAGATACGAACCGCATCGCTCGGATTATTCTTCAGCCATTGCTGGAAATGATTCGATCGTATTACCCCGATTTGATGGTTCTCACGCTCCGCGCGAGAACCATCAAAAACCATCCCATCATACAGTGGGACTTAACAAATTTAGGTAAATAAGATGTCCTGGCCTGATGAGAAGCAACAAGGCAAACGCTTATTGTTGGCGATGATCACGATAATGACTGTAGTTCCGATAGTCGCTGCTGTTCTGCTCGTTTCAGGCATATTTCTGCTTGAGTTTATTTGGGGGGGAGAGGAGGCTGTCGCCAGGGCAATGACGGAATGGGATAAGCCGAGTCCTTATGCGCAGGACGGTAGATTCATAATAGGATTGATATTAATGGGATGCATTGCCGCAGGCATCCCGGTGGCTACCTGGTATCGATTCTTTGTAAAAACGGGCTATCTGACAAAGCGCACGCTTGATAGTGTTGATCAAGGACAGCTTCCCGGTATTAGTAAATACTTGGTGCCATTTGTGTACCTATTCCTTGGATGGGGTTTTGTTAATGGAGCCTACGATAGCTTCCAGCAGGGCACCCATATCCTAATGGTTTTTTTGGGTGCAGGAGGAATCTGGTTTATTTACTTGAGTTTTCAGGAGTTGATACGCTGCTATCGCGGGAAGAAATAGGTTGGCGTAGTCAACAAATTTTGAACGGGCTCCAATAGCATGACGAAACAGGGGATGCACCACTGTCTACGAAATTGTAGCGCATCCCTTCGTTTCGCTTGTTCGACACCACTGAAACCCTCCTGGGGTCCGGAAAAAATCAATGCAAGAAAGAGGAGTGTGGCCGCCAGAGGGCTGGACAGAAGAGGATGAAAAAACTCTTCGAATGTGAACGTTGACGAACTTGACCTCTATTGGAATTCATAGAATCCAATGTTTTGTAAACCATCACCACCACGAACAAGACCTGGTTATACCAGGACCAGCTGGGCAGTGTCATCGGCACCGCCAACAGTGCTGGTACCAGCACCGCCATCCACAGCTACGGCCCGTACGGTGAACCCAACATTGCCACCGGCATCCGTTTCCGCTACACCGGTCAGCAGTTCATCGGTTCACTCAATCTGTACTACTACAAAGCCCGGTTCTACTCACCTGCATTGGGCCAGTTCCTGCAGACCGATCCGATTGGCACCGCGGATGATCTCAACCTCTATGCCTATGTGGGTAACAACCCCATCAATTTCAATGATCCGTCGGGGCTGACTGCGGCTGCTGCCAGTATGCTGATGGGTAAACTGGGCACCTGGGGAAGGGAGAATGCCGGTACACTCGCAGAGATCTGGATAGGATTTACACCTGCCGGCTTCTATACCGATCTCTATAGTGCAGTAACAGGCAGAACACCCATAACCGGTGATTCTCTCTCCGGTTGGGAACGGGCTTTAGTCCTGATCCCGGGCGTCTCCGAAATCAGAAATGCGGGAAGAGTGGTGAGTGCAGCACCGCTAATTAAGTGGAGTGCACAAGAGAAACATTTTCCAGGCCACAATTCATATACTCCTGGTCGCAGTACCATGATAAGCAATCCTGAGAAACTCGCTAAAAAAGCAGGAACTGGGCAACAGGTAGGTAATGTACCAGTTGGTCAGCCTGGTTCAAAAGAGCGTGTAAATTTTGGTGAAACAATTGGTAATTATATTGATCAAGCTGGAAATACTTTTCCGACAACGAATGGCATCATTCACTACTCAAGAGATGGGATTCACGTTGTGCCAGCGAGGCCATGAGTCATGACACCAATTCAAAAAGCGATAAGTGACGCGCGCTTATCCATACAGAGAGCTTTACTAGGGGCGGTTTCAGCGAATCTCCGTGCTGTAATTTTTTCTATTGAGGATCGACATATAAATGTGCGTTTTTATTTTGATGGCTTGATTGAGGAAACTGATTTTGAGTCTGCTTCTTGCGTTGAAACGGAGATTCTTGCTGATTACAAGGCGGAGGATACAGTTACTGTTGAATGTATAAGGCTGGATTCTCCCAGCGTCATTAGTGATACTGGAGTTTGGGTCTATCATCGACGAGAGGCTTTTGATGAATAGATGCTGCAAAGAGCGTAGGCATTACAGCAGAGTAAATTCTCAATGCTGACATATAGGCGGTGGCTTGAAAGCTAATGCCTTACATTGGAGTGGTCAACCATTTTGTGACAACCCAGTTAAGCCGTTTTCTTCATTTCAACCATAGCTATTCGTAATCATTCGGGCTGGTGTAATCCAACGTAGAATGCAGCCGCCGACTGTTGATCGCGGCATATTCGCGTGGGTCATTCCGAATGAACGTTGCTTGGGCTTGCATCGCAAGTACTCGACACAATGTCAATACCGCGATGAAGCCAGACGCTATTATCGAAGTCCGCTTTAAAACGATGACAGAAGGCGGACGTCAAGGTGCTATCGTTGGAGAATTCTATGGATGCCCGCTTTTCGTTGATGGCAAAGCGTTTGATTGTCGATTGTCTCTCGATGGTAAAACCCTCCCGCTTGGCGAAACCTATGAACTGGCTGTTAAGTTCATGAATCCCGATCACCCGCACTGGGCAGATTCCTGCAGACTGATCCGATTGGCACCGCGGATGATCTCAACCTGTATCTTATGTGGGGAATAATCCGATCAACCGCTTCGATCCAATGGGGCTGAGTGCAGCTAAGAGCAGTCAGCTTTATAGTGGGATCGGTGGCTCACAGTCAGGGCCAAGCTTTACCGGAGAACGGATCGATGTCGCATCTTGCATCCCGTGCGTTCCACCAGCCATTACGGCGGCAGGGAAAGCAGTAACCGCCACAGCTGGAATTGTTGGAGGATTGTGGCTGGGGAGTAAGGCGAATATCATCTATAACGAGAGTGCACGCAACCTTGGTCTTCCTGCAGATCTTATAGGTACGCAAGATGCAGGGGCGAGACAACAAGGTAATCGTCATAACAGTGGACCTCTAGACCCATCAAACGGAGGTACCGGCAATTCTCAGCAGGACTTTGATCGACTGACCGGAGGAGTTAGCGGTCCGGCGCCGGAGGGGAGTAGTTATCCTCCAGGAACTTTAATTGGTGAGAACGGTATAGTGTTTCGCCCCGGGGAAAAGGACACGGGATCTCGTATTGATATTCCTGCTAATGGCACTAAACCTCATGAGACGTTACACTATTAAAAATATATCCATGAATAATTTTAATTTTATATGTAATGGTCACTTGTCATTGAAAAATGAGCTTGGAGCTCCTATTTCCCGTGTTTCTATACGGACGGCTGCTCACGGAAGACCGATTTCTCTAACGCTGTGGCGCTCCGAAAATATTGGTCTACGAATTCAGTCGGTAATGAAAGATATTACTGAACGGATGGAAGTTGGTGTGCTTACATTTGCATTAGTCGGTTCAATTTTTCCAGATGAACGAGTCATTCAACTCCCTGATGTTTTTAATAGATCTTTAAAGGTAACTAAACTGATTATCGCTGAATCAGGGGTTTGCGTGGACTCTGGAATAATGCTTCAAGCTATTGATGGACATCAAATTACTATTGTTGCAGGGGTATCACCTTTTACACTGGCGATAAAAGGAGGGGGAGTGGAGGAATTACATATTTTTGAGCCTGAGTATCCTTTGGAAAAATATACGATGGTGCCGATGACGTAGCCAGAATAGATGCCACTGATTGTGTATTCTGACCAACCATAGAAGGGAAATAAAGACCTGCAGTTGACTGTAAGGCCAACGCAGGTCAACTACTTGAGTTACGTCACCGATCAGCTTGCTGACCTTAACACGTTGTTTCACTATCAGGTCGGTATCACAACCTCACCCAGATCAACGGCCCGCGCACCGATGTCACCGACACCACCACGCAGGCGTTCGATGCGCAACGCCGTGTCACCACCTGGACCAATGCTACACCTGGAGCAACAACGGCTTGCCCGTAAGCTTCCCTGTCAAATAGACAGTTCATTGTAGAGAATTGGAGCGGTGGTTAACCGAGGCATAAATTGCGTCGGTGGGATATTCCCCAGTGATTCATGGGGACGGTTTTCGTTGTATTCATATAGCCATTGTTCGGTAATCTCCTGAACCTGGTGAATGTTATCGAACAGATGAGCATCCAACACTTCCTCACGATAAGTTCG
>WBZO01000717.1_pt1 | contig 63283 bp, 59 predicted proteins | sample 5204261 | NCBI WGS metagenome assembly WBZO01 (sample SAMN12412400, study PRJNA552823) | activated sludge metagenome | isolation source: activated sludge from anammox sidestream of wastewater treatment plant... | place: USA: North Carolina | collected 2017-09
ACATCGCCTCTTTCCATTGCCCAATTTGTATAACTTTTTTTCCTGACATTTTGGGCATTGAATTTTTGCCATTTCTCCCTCGTATATTTGTTACGAGGTAGTGGTTAAAATGGTACTATACCCTTTTCTTTTTCCCAAAGCTATACTATCGCACTCAAGATAATCCTTCAAATATCAGAGTTCCAGATCGCTATCGCACATTGTCGGATCTTCTATCATTTTTTTACTATTCCGTCACCCCTTCAGCTCTTCATTCCCCGCCTTTCTCCAATCCCAGACCAAGTCAAGCCCCGTTGACCAACCCCTGCCAAATTATATCCCATTTATCGTTTTACCTCATCACAGCCCTGGAATGGGGCGGGAGAGAAAACGAAATGGGAGATTTTGTCCAACAGAGTATCACCAAGACCGCAGTCCGCGAACTGACCACGCCGATTGCAAACATCACGACCTTCAACACCCTGGTCTCCGGGGTCATCTCCGGCAATCCCTGGGGGTGCACTGCGTATGATGTCGCAGGGTTCCCCCAGGACCCGGTTGCCAAGAGCAGGGAAGGGTACACCGCTCGGATCGAGTACGAGAACATCGAGGTAAAGGTCGTCGGGTCCGTCAATGCCCTGCATCACAGATTTTTGAATAAAATGAGTCAGTGATGTAGTGGAAGGATTGAGGAGGTATGAAACTTTCTTCGAATTCCCATGGATCTACCGGATTTTTAAATTTGTTAATTTGTTCAATTTCGATAGCATATCCCCTCTCTTTGCCTTCGAAATAAGAAAAGAACTCCTCTTCACAGAGTCCGGATCCATCTCTGAACATTTCCCAGAGAATCAGTGGACTATCTTCAATAACCGAACCTATTTCACACGTACCTACAATTTTCTTCATTGGACTGCTGGAATAGATGACAATTTCCCGTACTTCTTCATCTCTGAATCTAATTTTTCTAAATTCGTATTTTTTCGAGCCTAATAAAATTTTATCCACGTATTTTGGTTTAATGGACAGTAAAACTCTCATCGATTCCTCCTCTCTTCTTGATCCATTCATAGGCACTTTGGTTGATTTCGGTGATAGATTGGGGATGGTCTTTCATGATTCCCGTTTTTTTCAAAATATCTCTGGGGATGGACTCTTTCAGATGGAAATGATGCCTGAAGATAATTACGGAATGATTTTTATTAGATCTTTCGATTTCATCTTTTGAATAGACGCTTCTTTTTCCAATAATCCGGATAATCTCTTCAGGAGATGTATCGGGGTAGAACTGGTCGATAACTCCCAACGAGGTGATTGCGTGGAGATCCCGGGACCGATAGAACAGGATTATATCCCCGGGTTTCATTTTCCTAATCTTGCTCTGGGTCAGATACGCTTTCTTAATAGTATTTCCTTCTATCACAAATTCTCCAAGATGTTCAGGAAGCTGGCTTTGTCTCCGTTCCCGAAAATCAGTGAAAAGTTTTTCATGATATTGGGGCTGAATAGGAATAATAAATTTCTTCACCGATTCTCCGTCATAAAATGTTGGATAGCATATTCTGGAAATCTCGACGGATTTGTCAAGAGATTTGCAGGATTCTGTCAGTTTCAGATGTTTGATAAACACTGGTTCCGGTCTTTCACCCGGAAGAATACCTGCCTGGAAGAAACCAAATTCGCAGATCAGTTCAACAAGAAGATCTTTTTCTGGTTCGATAAAATGTGTCAGATAGATCTCATCGGTTTCATGGTGAAGTGCCAGGTCAATAGAGACTTTGATGAGTAATTCTCCAATTTTGTTACCAATATGGGTCACTTTGAGAGTGGCGATTTTGAGTCTCTTCTTTTTTGGAAGGGGTGGAATGGAGGGGATGGGTTCATCTTCAATTTTGTAGATAAGGACCGCTCCAATGGTTCCGTCCGATCGTCTGTTCACATAACATTTTCTTCCCTTTCGCGAAATTTTTTCAAACCACTGGTGAAAGGTTGGATAATCATCAATCAGAGATCTAAAGATTGGATCATCGATATTGAGATTGTATACATAATCCTCGACAAGGGCAGGGGGCGTTGCTATCTGGATTTTTGGAGGGACCAACCGATTAAAGAATTCCAGGGCTTCTGCCACGATAAAAATCCGGTCTTCTGTTCCAAGGCTTTGTGCTTTCTTATGTATCTCTCGGTCTTCAGTAATGAGAAAATCAACGGCATTTCGATAAATACAAAAGAGAATCGCATTATCTATCCGATCATGTTCAGTTTTAGGTTCACCGATGAAAGAGAGATATTTGTCATCCCCGTCGGGGTTTGGCGGATTGTCGATGATCGAGTACGCTTGTATTTTAGAAAGATTCACCTGTCGGCGTTTTTCATCCTTATCATTCCTGAGCTCGGTTATTGACAGCGGGTGGACGGTGAGTTCTGTTCCCAATCCATTAAATATACCGAGAAGATTTGCAAGATCAGACGAGACAACCTGATCTGCCTCGCGGGAGATGAAAATATTGGTATCTAGAAGAACTCTCATTCTTATTCTTTTAACGATGTCAGAGTCTGATATTTAAGATTTTGCCATGAATGGTGTAATTTATTGCTTGAAAATGAATTGGAAGGCACAGCACCCAGATGGATGATGTTCATAAGTGTCGTTGGGCCTTCGTCATTGGGTGGTTCAATCAGAATAGGTAGCACGGCTCGTGAGGCGATGTTCAAATCCCTTGTCCACCAGCCAATACCATGGCAGTCTTTACATCATCACACCCTTGCCTTTCTCTTAAGAGTGGTCTCAAAATAGTCCGCAATTCCCTTCTGAACTCTTCCCATTCCTCTTTATTTATCATATTGTAGGAGAGTCGGATTGAACGAATCATTAGCAGAACATCCCGATTACCATCATCGGATGAGGGAACAGAGATTGTGAGATCTTTCTTCTGGTTTACCATCACTTCAGGATACAGCAGCATACATCGGTCCGTATTCGTCTTTGTGGCATAGACATACATCTGATATAAATCCGCCTGGGAGATACCAAGTTTTGTTTCCGCACTATCGAGTGCCTTGTACTTGGTATCGATAATTGCCTCAATAACCGGGGAACCGATAAGAATGTCGGGGATCAGATTGAATAATTCCTTTCCATTTTCATCTAAAGCCATCCTTCCGACGCTCATCTGGGATCTCACCACAACAGGTCTGCCGAAGAAATAGTGTGGATCTTCTTTGAGAATTTGGGTGATGAATCCTTCAAAGAGTTTTTCCATAGGAATCAGCAGAGAAAATGACTCGATTTCAGAGGATTGCAGGGTAAGAGTCGACTGGGAAAGGAATATTTTGCACATTTCAATATACGGTTCGAATACCCGGTTTAATCGATCAAAAGTGATAGTATTCGCTTCAGCTGGAGTAATTCTGGTAAGCGTCACCTGATCGAGAATGTTAATGATGGAACGCAGGGTTCTTGCAGTATCGAAATCCTCAACAGTTCTGGCCATGAGGTGACAGGTGTACTTCAGGGTCCTGTTCATGATATTGTCAATTGAAAATTCATAATATTCACAGGGAATGATATGGAAACGACACGGATTGACATATTTTTTAAAATCAATTTTTCCTTTGATTACCCTGATTTCTTCGGATTTTTTGATATATTCCCGTTTTTGGGACGATTTCATAGTTGATAAGAGATTCCTGGCGAAGAGATGGATGAATACCTCAAAGAGATCATGTTTGTGCAGATCAAGACCTGCAATATCCATCTCTCTGAATGGAATATCTCCTGAATACGAGAGCATTTTCAACAAATTCGCTGCGATGGTTTTGAGATGGTCCTGGTATCTCTCTTCTTTGAATAATTTTGGAAAAATCTGTATGGTGAGATCGCCAACTCTGACAACTCCAACGTAATTCAATGGTCGGATGGTTCTCAGGTCGCATTCCAGGAACGGTTTTGAACGATTGAGATCTTCCAGTACTCCCATGGTTTTTTGAGTGATATAGAACGTCTCGTTATGGAAATGATCTCTTTCTGATAATTCATACCGGTATGGTTGATATTCGTAGAGGGTAACAACCGTCTTCATTTCACTCGTTGTTACCTGAAGGAATGGTCACAGACTCTTTATTAGCTAACTTCTGAATGGCAATCAGGAACTCATCGGGGGAGAGTTCCTTTTTGAACAGGAATGAACGATCATGGTTGGTGACGGTAATGAAGTCGTTCCCGATAATTTCCTGAAGTTTTACGGGAGAGTCATAGTAATATTCCTGAAGAAGTGGCATGATTTCGTGATACCATATGAAATGGAGCATGTTGGTTGCATCATCTGTTGTCTTCGCTTCATTCAGTTTCGTGAAATAACTATGACCGATCTGGTGATCCCTGTCATAATTTCCAATTATTTTTTCATTTATCGAGGTGAGCAGTAAAATTGCAGTAGCTGCAATCTCCTGGATCTTCGGATCTCTGGATTCTACGATCTCTTTAATAATCTCTGGCTGGGGCATCATCTCGATGAAACCGAATCTTCGACGGAGGGCAATATCGAGCAGGGCAATCGATCTATCGGCCGTATTCATCGTACCGATAATGTAGAGATTTGGAGGAATTGCATATGTCAACTTGGAATAGGGAAGAACAGTCAGCATTTCATTCGATTCTGCATACCGTTTATCACTTTCGATCAGGGTGATAAGTTCACCAAAAATCCGGGAAATATCTCCACGATTTATCTCATCGATGATGAGGTAAAAGGGATATTTCGGTGCCAAATCCGTTAATTGCTGTTTTTCTTCGGGATCTAATTCGGGAATGTCTTCGTGATCATTCCATTCGCATTCAATTCCCGCTTTAAGACAGAGGACATTAAATGCTTGGCGGGTGAATTCTTTGAAAATTCCCTCCTCAATCTGATAGCCCAATGTTCCATCATCTTTGGTAAATGGCCGAAGACCTTCAATGAAATCTTCATATCCGAACGAGGGATGGAAGGTTACGAATTTTTGATTCTTAACCTGGATATCTGATGTATCAATAGGAATACCAAGCGCTTCATAGGAAAGTTGCGGTGTAATTTTTATCAGTCTCTCCAGTTCGATATCACTGAGGGCTCTCAAACTGAAACTCATGGTAGCCCGGCCTATCGCAGTCTCTCCCAAGACTGGATCTTTATGGAGATCGTTATAGGTTGGTCCCTGGAAATGGAGCATTATTTCGAAGGTGATGCTCTCTCTCTCTTTCCGGATGCACCGGACGATTGATGTCAAACGATGAGCTGCCTGGAAATATACGAGGGCAACATCTCCTGCCTGAAGATCATCAAAAAATTTCTGCCAGTTGCGGTTACCGGTCCATTCGTATGTAAATTTCTCCCCGATCTTCATATTCGTGATATCGCCGTCTCTCGGGCCATATGCGATGAGAATATACACTGTCTGATCAATCAGGGATGTGGCTGAGACCCGGTACTCCTCAGTACTGTAATCCGAAATGAATTTTTTTGCATGATACGTTTTTCCAGTTCCTGGAGGGCCGTAAATGATGATCTGTTTTTTATTTTGAAGCAATTCATTTATTTTCTCATATTCTTTCGACATCGATTTGTTCCCACCATTTAGATTGATCTTCTCGCCCTTGAGATTCCAGCAGAGGCCAGCAACAGCCCATAAGGGGTGTTCTGTATCCCAATATTTCTTGAATATCGGTGTTTCAGCGATTTCCCCTGCAAATTTCCCTGCCCATACCAGCATCCGGCCATAGCTATCTTTTGAGTCCGGAAGTCGGTAGTCGAGCATTTTTGCCAGGTTTGTCCATCGATTTTTCCTGAAATCGACAAATCTATCGGGGAAAGCAATCGTCAGGAAGAGAGAGCAGAAGAGGGTGATATGAGATTCATTAATTATTTCCTTTCCTTTCGAGATGCCAGCAGTATTCAAATTCTCAATGAATGCATCGATTCTTTTCGCTGCTGATTGTTCATCCATTGGAAAATCTTTGATTAATACTTGAATTGCATTCTTTGCGAAAACCGAATCCTTGAGAAAGGTATGGAATTTGTATCTATCCCGCCAGGATAAGACCAAAAGATTACTTGTAGCATTTCTCAATGTGTCAATATCGATCTCGTTGGCAAGCAGTATGGATGATATCTTTGGATAATCCGTGAATCTATCAAGGATCTCTTTTTCATCAATCTCTTCCTTCAGCGCTTGGAGCGTAATGCCTCTTCGATGAGCCACATTTTTTAAAAGCTGTGTTAATTTCGCGTTCATTTTCGAGTTAAGATTCAGTCTTTTAAATCAACTACGATAAGTGTGTCGTTTTTTACTTAATATTTGAGTATGATAGAATTTTTAAACGTCTATTTGGCTGTATTGGGCAGTACTGGTTAGTTGGGTTCTGTAACTAGAATTTGGCCGAATAATTTGAATATTGGTGAATTAATTGAACGATTAAAATGACACAATTGATGAATCTTCAACTTTATTGCGAGCATTCATTTCGTAACACTTAACGGGTATTACGAATAACTTCACGAGATGAAACCGACGCTATTTAAGGAGGTCAGCTACTCTTTATCCAAATTGATCCAAGATATCGAAATGGGTGAAATTGGGTTACCTGATATTCAAAGACCTTTTGTGTGGACTCCTAGTAAAGTTCGGGATCTGTTCGATTCAATGTATAAAGGTTTTCCCGTCGGTTATCTCCTCTTCTGGGCAAATGGAGTTTCTGAAGGTTCTCGTCAGATAGGTACAGACACCAAGCAAAAGGTGCCTCGATTATTAATTGTCGATGGCCAGCAGAGGCTCACTTCTTTATATTCAGTATTAAAAGGAAAACAGGTGATGACGAAGGATTTCAAGCCCTTCTCAATAAATATCGCATTTCGGCCCCGGGATGCTCTTTTTGAAGTGACCGATGCTGCAATCCGCCGGGATCCAGAATTTATTCCTGATATCTCACTCCTCTGGGCAGGTCAAACAACCCGTAATCGTTTTGTCAAAGATTTTGTAAATCGGCTTCATGAATATCGTCCATTGACTGAACAAGAGGAAGATGATATTACTGAAGCGATTGATGCCCTTTACGATCTTCATAATTATCCGTTCACTGCAATGGAACTCTCCTATAATGTCAATGAAGAACAAGTTGCTGATATTTTCGTCAGAATAAATAGCAAGGGGGTCATTCTCAACCAGGCCGATTTCATCCTCACGCTTATGTCTGTTTTCTGGGACCAGGGTCGGGCTGAACTTGAAACCTTCTGCCGTAACGCTCGACAACCTTCGAAGGGACAGCCATCTCCTTTCAATTATTATATTGAACCGGAACCGGACCAGTTGTTGCGTGTCGCCGTCAGTCTTGGATTTAAGAGGGCTCGTCTTCAGCACGTCTATTCGTTACTTCGAGGAAAGGATTTGGAGACTGGTCTATTCTCTGATGAGAGACAGATTCAACAATTCGAGATTTTGAAAGAATCACAAGCCATTGCCCTTAACATTCAGAATTGGCATGAATTTTTTAAAGTGTTAATGAGAGCAGGATTTCGGGGCAGCAGCATGATCAGTTCTCAATTAACCATAATATATGCCTATGTCTTGTATCTCATTGGGAAAAATGATTATCACGTTGATTCGTTCGAATTACGAAATTGTATTGCCCGCTGGTTTTTCATGACGTCAATGACTGGACGATACACCTCCTCTCCAGAAAGTGCCATGGAATCTGATCTTGCTCGTCTTCGAAGTGTCAAAGACGCTGTAGGTTTTTGTGGGTTACTGAATCAACTGATTAACGAAAGGCTTACCGAAGATTTCTGGAATATCAATTTGCCACATGAACTTGCATCAGCCACCGCTCGAAGTCCTTCGTTGTTTGCGTATTATGCCTCTCTTAATCTATTAGAAGCGAAGGTTCTCTTTTCAAAGATGAAGGTTTCTGACTTGTTAGATCCGGCGATAAAAGCGAATAAGTCACCAACAGAACGCCATCATTTATTTCCCAGAAATTATCTGAAGAAGTTGGGGATAACCGAGATAACTGAGGTCAATACTATCGCAAATTTTGCTCTTGTGGAATGGAAGGATAATATCGAGATTCTTGATGATGCTCCCTCCACATATTTACCGAAGTATCTTTCCCGGTTTTCAGAGCCTGAAGTTGCCCAAATGTATTATTGGCATGCCCTTCCAAAAAATTGGGAACATCTTGAATATAAGACCTTTACCGAGGAGAGGAGAAAATTGATAGCCAAGGTTATTCGAGATGGATATACCCAACTCTGTACTGAAAAAGAGTTAGTACCTGCAACTTCACACGACCAATCTATCAAACCAGTGTCTTAACTTCGTGGTATATCGGAAATGGTAAACAATGCAGAGATAAAACCGGAGAAATTACCTCTCAACGTCATCGAGACCTGGCTCTTCAAAGCAGCCGATATGCTCCGCGGACCTGTTGATGCAGCGGATTATAAGACCTATATTTTTCCCCTCCTCTTCTTCAAACGAATATGCGATGTCTACGATGAAGAATATCAAAAAGCATTGGAAGAGGCAGGAGGAGATATCGAGGAGGCTCTTTTCCGTGAGAATTATCATTTCGTTATTCCGGAAGGGTGTCATTGGCGGGATGTCCGGAGTCGAACAGAGAATGTAGGTCAGGCTCTTTCATCTGCAATGCGATGTATCGAGAAGGAGAACCAGGAAACGCTCTATGAGATCTTTGGCGATGCACAATGGACCAATAAGCAGTTATTCTCCGATAAGATTCTGATCGATCTTATTGAGCACTTCTCCGAGCACAACCTTTCCAACAGTAATGTAGAACCCGACCTTGCCGGTCAAGCCTACGAGTATTTGATCAAGAAATTTGCCGATCTCTCCAATAAGAAGGCAGGGGAATTCTATACCCCTCGACCGGTTATTCGTTTGATGACCCTCATCCTCCAACCAAATGAGGGGGAGATGGTTTATGATCCGGCCTGCGGTACCGGGGGTATGCTCCTTGAAGCATTCAACTACGTCCGAACACATGGAGGGGATTATCGCCGTCTTCGTCTCTATGGCCAGGAGAAGAACCTCACTACTTCCTCAATTGCACGGATGAACATCATCCTTCACGGGCTTGATGATTTTACCATCGTTCGTGGTGATACATTACGCAGACCTGCCTTTTTTGAGGGAGATTCACTGGCTACTTTCGATTGTGTGATTGCTAATCCCCCGTTTTCCCTCAAGAAATGGGGTGAAGAAGTCTGGGACAACGATCCCTACCGGCGGAATTTTGCCGGGATGCCTCCCGCGAGTTATGGTGATTATGCATGGGTGCAGCATATGATTGCGTCGATGGCAAAGCCGCACGGGCGAATGGCCATTGTATTGCCCCAGGGTGCTTTGTTCCGGAAAGGTGCAGAAGGCAAGATCAGGTCGAAGTTGCTTGAGATGGACCTGCTTGAAGCGGTGATTGGTCTTGGTCCAAACCTCTTCTATGGCACAACATTAGCGGCATGTATCTGTATTTTCAGGCAGCAAAAGGACGAATTGCATAAGGGAAACGTGTTATTCATTGATGCATCAGGGCTTTTCAAGAAGGGGAAGAATCAGAATGAGTTGCTTCCAGACCATGTCGATCAGATTTACTCGTGGTATACGGCATTCGATACAAAGACCGGAATATCCCATGTTGCCTCGATGGATGACATCCGAGAACAGGACTATAATCTGAATATTTCGCTCTATGTTGACCCGGTCATCGAAGAGGATACTACGACTGTTGCAGAAGCACTTGCCGAGTTGAAGAAGGCTGCTCAGGAATGTGAAGCGGCAGAAGCATGTCTGAAACAGTTACTCTCCGAGGAAGGGTTGCTCTGATGCCTGAAACGATATCACAACAGGACCTGGAACGGTATTTCTGGGGTGCAGCGGTCCTCCTCAGAGGCTATATCGATGCCAGTGATTACAAGCAGTTCATTTTTCCCCTGCTCTATTACAAGCGGATCTGCGATGTATACGACGAGGAGAATGCAGAACTCGTTGAGGAATTCGGGGAGGGAGTTGGAGAGTCCTTTACCGAATACCATCGATTTCTCATCCCGAAGGGCTCCCACTGGAGAGATGTCAGGGAAAAGACAACCGATGTCGGGGTGGCAATTCAATCTGCGATGCGGGAGATCGAGAAAGCCAATCCCGATCGACTCAGCGGGATCTTCGGCGATGCCCAGTGGACGAACAAGAGCAGGCTTTCGGATGAAACGCTTCGTGATTTGATCGAGCATTTCTCTTCGCAAATCCTCTCACTTACTCATGTTCCCCAGGACGAACTGGGACAAGGTTATGAGTATCTCATCAAGAAATTTGCCGACGATTCTGGTCATACCGCAGCTGAATTCTACACGAACAGGACACTCGTCAAGTTGATGACCCTCATGCTCGATCCAAAAGAAGGCGAATCAATCTACGATCCAACTTGTGGAACGGGCGGGATGTTGCTGGTCGCTGCTCTCCAGCTCAAAGAGCAGGGGAAGGAGTATCGCAGTCTTCACCTCTATGGCCAGGACATCAATCTCATTACCTCTTCGATTGCCCGGATGAACCTTTTTCTCCATGGCATCGACGATTTTCAAATCGTTCGGGCAGATACCCTCTCACAACCGGCATTTCTGAAGAATGATCAGCTCCAACAGTTTGACATCGTGCTGGCCAATCCCCCGTATTCGATCAAACAATGGAACCGCGAAGCATTCGCATCTGATCCTTATGGGAGGAATATGTTCGGTGTTCCTCCCCAGGGACGGGCCGACTATGCATTTTTCCAGCACATCATCAAGAGTATGCACCCGAAGACGGGACGGTGTGCAATCCTGTTCCCGCACGGGGTGTTGTTTAGAGAAGATGAGCAATCAATGCGGGAAAAGATAATCTCTGCAGATATTATTGAATGTGTATTAGGTTTAGGACCGGGTCTTTTTTACAATTCCCCAATGGATGCTTGTGTTGTTGTGTGTCGGATGCAAAAACCTGATGAGAGGAAAGGAAAAATTTTATTCATCGATGCTTCACAAGAATTGACCATTGAAAAAAACCAAAGCCGACTTGAACAGTCTCATTGCGAGAAAATATTAAAAGCCTACCAAGAATTCAAAACAATTCCCGATTTTGCTAAAGTTAAAAAAATATCAGAAATTAAAAACAATCAATCTAATTTGAAAATTAACGAGTATATTCACACCATAAATGGGAATGGGGATAAGAGATCACTGAATGAAACTATCGCAACGTGGATCCAATGTAATCGTTCTATTCGTGAATCTTTGAATAATCTAACAGAGTGTTTGAAGGGAGCAAAATTTCATGAATGAATCAATTGTTTTTTTAAAGAATGAGGATATAAAACCAAAAAAAAATGGGGACTATAAAATAGTCCAGTTTGGGGACGTTGCAAAAAAGGTCAGTAACATCGTCGATCCATTTACAAGCGGGCTTTCGTATTATGTTGAAGGGGGAGACATCAGGACTGATGATCTCCATATAAAAACATGGAGCAAAATCGGTAGTAATTATTTGGGTCCTGCATTTAATCATAAATTTTTAAAGGGGCAGATTCTCTATATATCAAGAAATCCGCATCTGCGAAAAGTTGCGATTGCACCTTTTGATGGAATTTGTGCTAATACAACATTTGTAATCGAACCTCAAGGAAATGATGTAATTCCGGAATTGATCCCTTTCATTATTCAGAGTGAAGATTTTGTTCAGCATAGGATGAGAAAAGCCAAGGGTTCCACCAATCCGTATATCAATTGGAAAGATATGGCCTGCTACGAGTTTACAGTGCCGGAAAAAGATGACCAGCGCCGCATCGCAACTGTACTCTGGGCTGCAGAAGACTGCATCCTAAAGAGCGAACAGTTCTTAAATATTGCGAAGCGGGTTAAAAAATTATTAGTGAAGAAAGTTTTCACAGATGGCATTAATCATTCAAAATTTAAGCAAATTGCTGAAATTGGAGAAATCCCAACTGATTGGCGGATCGTCAGATTGGAAGATACATCAAAAGAGATTATCGTTCCGATGCGTGACAAACCTAAAAAATTCGAGGGCTCGATCCCTTGGTGCAGACTCGAAGATATTGATGGAAAATACCTCTATAAATCTAAATCTGGACAGAATGTTGATGCTGATACAATTTCAAAAATGAATTTAAAGGTTTTTCCAAAAGGAACATTGATATGCGCATGCAGTGCGATCTTGGGAGTTTGTGCGATAGCTGGAAATCCCTTAATCACAAATCAGAGATTTATTGGAATTGTCCCAAACGATTCTCTCGACAGTGAATTTCTGTACTACATTTTAGTATATTATACGCCGAGATTACTGGCTCAATCAACTGGAACAATTTTTTGTAATATACCTCGAAAAAACTTTGAGAATTTTATAATACCTTTGCCATCACTTCCCGAACAACGCCAGATCGCTGCCATCCTCACCCGCTGCGATGAGACGATTGCCGCCGCCCGTGCGAATGTTGATACAACGAGGGCACTGAAAATGCAGTTGATTAATGAGATGCTGACGCTGGATAATATGTAAATCGATATTTTAATTATCCGCTATTGACTCTCCAGAACGATCCCCACGACAATATTTTTCATATCGGTTCCTAACCTTTGTATCCCATTTATTTGCATAACAATAAGTGCAGAGATGCATGCATGTATCATATTGCCCAATATCTTTGCTAATTATGCATCCACAGGCTTTCCTTTGATTTTTATCTTTTAATGGATTTGTATCCTCATCAGTAAAATTGAGAGTCCTTTGAGGAGTCTTTTTTACATGTAAAAATTTCATTAAATCTAAATTATTTGGGAATAGTCGTTTGAGTAACTCATCATCAATACATCTATTGTGAACAATGCCGTACTTGGATAAATCAAGTCCAACTGGCCAATCTTCTGCACAGGTTGCAATAACAAGGCCCCATTTTTTATTTAATTCAAAAAGACCCTCTGCGATTTTCAGCATTTCCAAGGGTTCGAATTCACGATAATTCTTGTTTTGTTTCTCGAGTCTTAGCCTAACTAGATTGTATTCCGAAATATCAACAAAACTTATTACGAGTTTTTCTGTAAATTCGTGAATTTGATTACCGATGTTCCGGATTCTGTCTAATAAAACAATTGGAGTCAAATCGTTTGATAAGATCAAAGGATCAAAACGCCAAATGACCTTTTCTTTACCGATTTTTCTGGAAAGCTCCTTAAATGTGTCAATTCTTTTATCTAATGGTGGAATATTAGGCTCTAAATTCTCTTTTTCGTAATCATTTAAGGTAAATTGAAAATAGTAGTCGATTCCCATTTTATCGATATCAGGCAAATAGTCAAGCATCGGTTTTGGATCTTTCGTCCAAAATACAATTGCTTTTGTTTTTCGAAATGAGACCTTTTGACGAATGTTTTGATTAAAAGGGTTCTTCCAGATAATATATCCAACTTTTAGACGGTTGAAAAACCATTCAGCATACCATTTTGGAATATCAGTTGCTCTACTTGCAGAAATTATTACTGGTTCAATGAGTGATATAGAATATTCTGTCGATTTGTTATCGTGTTGTTTTATTTCATTATTCAAATCAGGCATCTCTCGGTTCCTTAAATTAGATTATAATATTTATTAGATTTAAGATCTTTTTAGAATCATTCCATAGAAATCCATATATTTTTTGTAAAAATGATCAATTTCTTTCATTGGTTGGGGGGTGTCGAATTCACATCTATAATTTTGAATTAGATCTGGTTCCAATAGTGTCGTACCTAAATCGTGGGTTTTTATTTTTAATGATATTTGTTTGAAAATTCTACGAGTTTTCCCATAATACTGATCGCTTAAAATCATAATGCTGCCAGAGGCTGTTTGTCGATATAAATTGAAAAACGATGGGCCTAATCTCTCTAGATTTTCTGGAGTTTGATAAAGATCTGAAATAATATTTTGCAGATTGTGAATCGACGCAAGAGATATTGCCCGGATGATTTCCGCGTCAACTCCATCAGGAAATCTCAGTAAATCAAGACTATATGAGTGAGATTGGATTTCTCCATCCCAATACAGAGGTACTAATTCTCTGATGCAATATCTACGCCAATAGTCCCAATTATTTTGATCGAAAAATGTAATATTTATTTTATTTATCTCAGGATGAAAATCTCGTAGATAGCCAGTAAAACCTAATATTTCCGGGGCAGGTCCACATCCATAAAGACAAATGTCCATATCATTTTGAAATATATCCTGCGGATTCTCAAAAGTCATTCTTCGAAGAATGTGGTAGATCATTACGATATAATAAGGAAAAAAACCATACATGTATCCTTTCTGAATTCCGTCATCTTCATACGATATTTGTTCACCTTTGTTGTACATTTGTTTAAGAGCTTCATGATAAGCTGCAAGAATTATTGTTTTATCCCGAATTGAAAAATCTGGATCGGATTTTTTTTCAATGATATGATTAAAGATTGCCGAACATGTATCACAAGTTTCGTCCTTTAAGATTGAAGGGATACATACTCGCTCCCGAAAAATTAGTGTAGGATTGACCTCAATATCCTTTTCAGTTAAAGTAACTGTACAACCATCCATTCTAGAATTTGGCCTTAATGTTAGAAAACCTGAATTATCTGATGCATAAACATTGGTAATTATGTAAGTTTTTCCATCCTCAAGGGGATCTAATTTTGCATCACTAAATATTACAAAATCAATTGTACCGGTTTCATCACCCAACCTTCCACGCTGTAAGTACTTTTTACCCGTGCCTACCTCCGATAAAGTGACCTTAGCAATTACTGTAAACTTCCCACTTTCAAGTCCTTCAATTTTTGTCACGTCTAATTCATCCGTCATTATTTCAATATCCTTATAAATAAGTCAAATTTTATGGTATTTATAATTCTTGATAGTTATTCCCTGTCCGATCGACGAAAAATCTAAGTTGTAAGGAACTAAAATAGAGGTGCTTAAGATAAAGATAATCAAAGAAAAGTAATACTTATGAAGAATAATGAATCTCCGTTTTCTTTATCGTCATTTAATCTACATCTTGTGATATTATTCAATTAATTTGGATCTGATATAGTGTCATTCAACGAAGCCAATACCGTTCGTGACGGGATACGGGATTATCTAAGAAAATATGATTGGACCTATATTCCTAGGACAGAACTACCACGAAAAGAAACGGACGTTTTCGTTGAACCATACCTGATCGAAGCCCTCAAGAAATTAAATCCAGAGATTGCAAAACAACCCGATCGAGCCGATGAAGTAATCTACAAATTACGAGCAATTCTGCTCTCCGTCCAAACGGAGGGTCTTGTACGGGCTAATGAAAAGTTCATGGCCTGGCTCACCGGTGAACACAGTATGCCATTTGGGAAGAACGGGGAACATGTGCCGGTCCGACTTATCGATTTTGACAATCCGGAAAACAATTCCCGCATAGTCACCACTGAATATTCGTACTCGACTGGACAGGTAACCAAACGGATGGATGTCGTCCTGCTGATCAATGGAATACCATTAGTAATCGGGGAATGCAAAACCCCGGTCCGTCCATCAGAGACCTGGTTTGACGCTGCGTTTGATATCAACGAAACATATGAGAAAGCAGTGCCTGCCCTTTTCGTTCCGAATGCATTTTCCTTTGCAACAGAAGGAAAAGCCTTCTATTACGGAGCGGTAAGAACACCCATCGATAGCTGGTCTCCCTGGCGGGAAGAGATCCAAACGGCCATTCCAACATTAAATGCGGTATTCTCCACGATTCGCTCGCTCCTTGTTCCACCCGTCATTCTCGATATTGTCAAGAATTTCACCGTCTTCGCCACGAATAAGAAGAACCAGAAGATCAAGATCCTTTGCAGGCACCAGCAATACGATGCTACGAATCTTATTGTCGAACGGGTGAGAAATGGAAAACCCAAGAAAGGCCTGATCTGGCACTTCCAGGGCAGCGGGAAATCATTGTTGATGGTCTTTGCTGCACAGAAACTTCGTACCGACCCAATGCTAAAGAGTCCTACGGTTCTCATCGTCGTGGACCGAATCGACCTCGACACCCAGATTACCGCGACATTCAACGCCACAGAAATCCCCAACACCATCGTTGTTGAATCCCGTGAAGAGCTCCAACGACTCCTTGCCCAGGATACCCGGAAAATCATCATCACCACGATCTTCAAGTTCGCCGAGACCGAAGGGGTCCTGAACGACCGCGAGAACATCATCGTCATGGTCGATGAAGCCCACCGGACCCAGGAAGGAGACCTCGGGAGGAAAATGAGAACGGCTCTTCCCAATGCATTCCTCTTCGGACTCACCGGGACCCCTATCAATAAAATCGATCGGAACACCTTCTGGGCGTTCGGTGCGGAAGAAGACAAACAAGGATACCTGTCCCGGTATACCTTCGAGCAGTCAATCCGGGATAAAGCCACCCTTCCGCTCCACTTCGAACCTCATATGCTCAACTACCATATCGATACCGAGGCAATCGAAGCAGAATTTGCCCAAATGACCGATCAACTCACCGCTGACGATCGGAAAGAACTCGCAAAACGAGCAGGAAGAAAATCCAACTTCATCCATGGAGAACAGAGGATCAAAGACATTGCAGCCCATATCGCGAAGCATTACCAGGAAAATGTCGAACCGAACGGTTTTAAAGCGATGATAGTCTGCTATGATCGCTATGCCTGTGTCCAATACAAAAATGCCCTCGATACCCTCATTCCCCCTGAAATGTCCGACATCGTGATGACGGTCTCTCCTGAAGATCCTGACGAATGGAAAAAGAGATGGGACCGGGATCGGGATAACCAGGAGAAAATACTGGATCGATTCAGGGATGCCAATGATCCCTTCAAGATGGTCATTGTTACCTCGAAACTTCTTGCTGGTTTTGATGCTCCAATTCTTCAAACGATGTACCTCGACAAACTGATGAAAGACCATACTCTCGTGCAGGCAATTTCACGGGTGAATAGACCATATCCGATGAAGTCATTCGGCCTTATTGTTGACTACATCGGGGTATTCGATAACGTCAGCCAATCGCTGATGTTCGATGAAAGAGAGATGTTCCTTGTCGTGAAAAATCTGAGTGACCTGCGTGCTCAATTACCGGAAGCCGTTGCTACATGTTTGAATTATTTCCCAAACATTGACATGAATCTTGAAGGGTATGAAGGTTTGATTGCAGCACAAGAACATCTTCCCACCAATGAAATTCGTGATAACTTTGCTGCAGATTTTAGCGTTCTCTCACGACTTTGGGAGGCACTCTCCCCTGATACATGCCTGGTTCCCTACAAGGAAACCTACCGGTGGCTCAGCCAGATTTACGAATCGGTAAAACCGACAAGTGGGAACGGAAAACTCCTTTGGCACACCCTCGGGGCCAAAACCCTTGAAATCATCAATGAACATGTTCATGTCGAGACCATTCGAGACGATCTCGATACCATCGTTCTCGATGAGACCACAATTAAGGAAATTGTTGAGAAAACAAACCCCAAAACGATCAAAGAGATCGAGATCAAAATTACCCGTCGTCTTCAGAAACACCTCAATAATCCAATATTTGTAAAATTAGGGGAAAAACTTGAACAAATAAAACTGGAATATGAAAAAGGATTTATCAATAGCCTCGAATTCTTAAAACGGTTGTTGAGTCTCGCAAAAGAAGTGGTTGCTGCTGAAAAAGAGATAGAACCCGAAGATGAGCAGAAGAAGGCAAAAGCTGCTCTCACCGAATTATTTGAAGAAGTTCGGACAAAGAAGACTCCAATCATTGTCGAGAGAATTGTCAATGATATTGATGAAGTAGTGAGAATTGTTCGTTTCGAAGGGTGGCAACACAGTCATGCTGGAGAGAGGGAAGTACAGAAAGCATTGCGAAAGACTTTAAAAAAATATCAACTTCATACCGATCAGGAATTATTTGACCGGGCGTATGCGTATATCAAGCAGTATTATTGAGTTTCAAGGTGAAAAAAGGAAAAATATTTACTAGAATATTTTATTTCTAATTAATTGTCGTATTATTTGAGAAATTATGAATTATATGATCTGTCGACTATAGTCTGCGATAGACATTAGTCCGTTTTTACTGACTTTCAAACGATGAACGAAGAAGAAATTTTTGGCAAAATTATCCAAGAAGAACGCAAAGCCAAAAAGATCTCTCAAGACAAATTATCGAAATTAACCGGACTGGACAGGACCTTTATCAGTCTTATCGAAAATGGAAAAAGGAATCCGACGTTTTCAACCATCGTGAAAATTTCATCAGCCCTTGAAATTTTGCCATCAGACCTATTCTTGAAATTTGAAGAGAAAGTGCCAGACTTTCATCGGAACCGGGGAAGATGAAATTGTCTAACCAAAGTGACTCCAATTTCGAATATGAATCGCATTCCTGGAAAGTCGTGTCAGATCAGGTTGCAGTGAAAAGGATGGATAGATCCTCTTTCTTGCATCATGGAACGGGAATACCCGTCGCTATTCGACCATTTTTCACTATCGATGCGATGAAGGTCGGAGAAAGGAAGTCAATTATTCTCACACACGGCATTATCGATTATCCTGCTCATTTTGAGATGGTCAATCCAACAAATCCAAGAACTCGATTGATCTGGAAGAGTGATCTTCAAAAATTCATTCAAGAGAAATTTCCTGCCTGGACAACCTACTTTCACGATCACACCAAGCACGATGATACAACCCCAAACCTCGAACTAGTAAAAACCAAGTCAGAGAACAAATTCCTGGTCTATTTTGAAGAGATTAAAAAATCATCAGATTCGTTAGAATTGTTTAAAGTCTATTCCCGGGAGGAATTGAAACAACAGTTCAGCATCACCGATGCCACAATAAGAAATGGCATCTTCCCGCCAAAAGGGATCTGTTCGATCTGGCTCTTTATTACTGAGGAAAAGACCCCTGATCGGACCCAGTACCATGATCTCTTCGATGGGCAAATCCTGCAATTCGAAGGGCAAACAAAGGGGAGAACCGATGGATTGATTATCAACCATGAAAGGGATGGGAACGAGATCATTGTTTTCTACCGAAAGAAGAAGCGTGAATTTCCAAATTATGGATTCAAATATCTGGGACGGTTCTCGTATCATTCGCATAATAAAAAATTGATCGGGGAACCGACCCGATTCATTTTGTACCCGTTAGATCTCATGCAAGACGATGAGACAGGAGATCTTGTCGATGTCAAGCCAGAGTTTCCACCGATCTCTGAAGGAAAAGAAAAGATACGGATCCAAACGTTTCTAGAACGAAATCCAAGACTACGGAAACAGGCAATTGCCATCCACGGCACGACCTGTGCAGTCTGTAACTTTAATTTTGCCGAGAAATACGGAGCATTTGGTGAAGGATATATCGAAATTCACCACTTGAAGCCTCATTCAGCAGTGAGAGGGGAAAGGGCTGTCGATCCAAGCACCGACCTCGTACCTGTCTGCTCCAACTGCCATAGGATGATCCACAAACCTGAACCGATGCTTACGATCGATGAATTGAAACGGATCATAGAGGAATAAGGAATGCCTCTCTCTTGTTAATATCGAACAAACACGACGTGTCGCAACCTAACCTCTCTCATTAAAGCGTAACTATTCCCAAAATCCCCGCTTAATTCGGATAGATCAATACAGAAACCAGCCCTCACTTCAGGAATTATTGCATTGCATAGCGCCATGATTGAAGAACTAATAAAAGAAGCAACTCATGGGAAGATTTTCCCTTTTGTAAAAGGTTTAAAAGAAAGAAGAATAATTCCGATTATTGATAAAATAATAATTCCCTAAAATCCTGGAATATATTGATCATAAAACTGAAAATTAATAAATTGAGCATATTTTGGAAATTTCTTCTTCTATTAACTCGCGCAAGTCTCATAAAACATGTGAACAAATCATTCCTCTGAAAACACTTTTATTGCATATAGAACTATGCGCGTTCTATATTTAACAGTATTAAAATTTTTATTCCTTTTTTGAGATGATTAGTATGGTTTCAATTCTTCATGATTATTCATTACAATTAAACGTGCAGAAGTAGAAAAACTTCTGAGGTGATATTGAGAGAGTCTCTATCCTGGTGAATCACTCAAGCTGATTAAAAACATTGGTCAGTTTGGGTAGCAATGAATTGATTTCCCAAAAGGAGACAATGAATTGCTAGAGGACTGATCCCTGAAAACGCGTCTTTGGGGGTGATACCAAATGTTCGTCGTCACAGACGAACGGATTTGGTTGCGGGGTATCGCAGAACGCATATTCATCTTGGTAGTTGCAGGAACAATGCATTTCGCCAAGATAGATGCGGGTGATGTGGTGATAGACATTCTCCTGGTCGAGGGTCTATTCACACTCCTTCAATCAGCAAAAATGGGATAAGGGAGACACCCTGAACCCATTTTTGCGGTTGTCCAAAAACTGTTACCTCTTCTACACGATTAAACTATCATAGACCTTGGGGCATATCCAAGGTCAGGAAATAGAAATTCCTGAAAGAATGATCGAAAAAATACCTCCGATTGTAACAACATAAATTACAGCTTGGCGTATTGATCTCTCCCATCGTTTTTGACACTGATTAATTCTTGGAGTAAAAGAAGCACAACCTTGCCCTTGGCCGCATCTTCACTCTAGCAAAGCAAACCATTGATCAAAAAGTAATAGCGGAGTGATGAAATGCAGTCATAGAGGGATTCCGTTCAAGTCTATCGGAAAGTCTGGCTTCATATCTGCTCCGAGTGCAGAGAGATCCTCGGCTCAGATCTCTATTGCCAGGCCATTATGTATCGATGTTTTCGAGATTTTGGAAATGTCCCCATTCAGCAGATCGGGATGAATGTGAAAATTAGGGCTGAATAAAAACTTGAGAGAATGAAATAACGAATTAAAGATGTAAAATTTATTGGATTATTCGCTTTTTTCGCGAGTATAGGGGAGTATTTTTTCTTTTTGAGTTATCTGGTTGTAATTTTATGTTTGGTTCACGTACATAAATTTGAGGTGATTCAATCCAATTTTGATAAAGTTTCTTTTCACGTTCTTCCGGTAGAGAATTAACAGATTCCTTATTCGTATCCTTTTGACATGAATTATTAAAATAATCCGTGATTTCCTCAACTTGTTCTTCACCAAGCATCCTTTCAATTAATGCGTCGTTCATCGTTTCTATGGCCTGAATAATTGGTGATGCTTTATTCAGGGAATACGTTTAAATTGAAGTGTTGGTCGCACGAAAGATACCCCAATCGATGAATTTCTTCGCTATTTTCCCAGCTGTGGTACGACTTACCCCTGCTTCTTCGGCAAGTTCACTCACGTTGAAATACATATCATCGAGGGGTAACATGAACTCTATCAATCGGAGTTCGCAAGTATTTCCAAAGATACCTTCAAAGGGACGAACCATAGAACAATTACCACTCTGACTGTGATTAATCATTTAATCACTCAGTGATTAAAATATTTTGCACTCCTATATTCTTCTAAAACGTCCGCCTACAACGAACTCACAGCGAGGATATGGCTCGGAATGACTATATTGGCCATGTCAATTCACAGGAGAGGATCCCACTGACAGAGCTATTCGACAGGGATATTCAGTTCACAAGGAACTCGCAGGTGGATGGTACTCCGAAGGGATAGGAGAAAATATCGCTGAGATGCCGACAGGGATGGTCATGTTTACCTGTCCAACCGAAACCATCCAGGTACCCAATTCAGCTGCTGGCGTGGCTGATGCAATGATGGATGCCTGGATGAACCATGATGCCTGTCAGGGAAATGGCCATCGAAATAACATTTTACATTCCCAGTACAGCCATATTGGGATAGGTGTTGCTTACGATGGGAGTAATTATATCGCTACCCAGGATTTTTGGTAAAAATGGGTCGTCCCTTTTTCAATCGTGAATCAGCATCAGAGCCGCAGCAGTGGCCACTACGCAGTTGGCAATGGCAATGAAGTATGCCCCGACCGACAGGCCGCAGAACGCGGTCCCGTTCGAGGCGAGAGCGAGATTCCTGCATGCGTAAGGGATGTAGATTATAAGAAAGGCGAACATGATGGCGTTGGCGGCAATCACCAGCCAGAGGACAATCGGAGAAATCTTCATCATAGATTGTCGTTCGGATTTCATGCAATAACCACTCCAATACCCCTATTTCACTCCCAATTTCTCCAATCTAGCTGAAATAGCCCCCTCCTTCCTACGAAATACCTTCGCCAATTGCTTCGGCTTCTCGCCCGCCAGATACAGTACCTTCAGATGCTCATCCTCTTCCGGTGTCCATTTCGCATACGCTTTCGGAAACTGACCCCTGATCTCATCCATCGAATAAGCTTTGGTCGGATGATCTGAATCTGATGCAATCGGAGGGATTCGTATGATATCCCCTGACTTTTCAATGACCTCTATGTTTTCATTGGATTTTGAACTGGTAAGAACAACGAGGTCTTCAGCCCTCGTCAGGGCAACGTAGAACCGACGCTTTTCAAGCGACTGATCGTTGTGATTGAACGGCCTGAACAGATCTGGCCAGAGGATAATGACTGCCCGATATTGGAGTCCCTTGGCTGAGTCAACCGTCTGGATTTTGACACCCGGTTCCAGCACCTGTGAACGAGTCGAATAATTCTCACTCAGCCAAATTACAGGAGTAAATCGTGATATCTCTTCTCTCAACCCCATGAGATATTCTTTCTCTTTAGCAGAAGAACGACGGTAGATAATCCCAATCTCTTCTGGTTTGAATGCACTTCCCATGGTTCCATCAGGCAGTTGCCCTTTCAGAAGATTTTTTACAATCTGCACGATATGCTGGCATTCGTCAGAGTGATCTGTACAACGAATGAGATACGGTTTTTTACCATGTCGCCTCGCTTGGGCTGGATTGACGGGAATGAGGCCAAAGGAATCGTCGGTATGGGGTGATTCATTGAGGGCAAAATAGGATGCCAGGGTGAGAATTTCTCGGGTATTCCGATAATTTTTATCAAGGTCAAGGGCACGATGCATCGACCGTCCGCTGGCCTTGATCCCAAGAGACTTCCAGGTAATGGTCTCGATAGGTCGGATCCCCTGGTTCCCGTCACAGACAATGAGCAGGTCACCATCGTCTGGATCCTTCATGGCGGCAAGGATACAGGAGAACCAGGTGGGATGAAAATCCTGGGCTTCATCAATAAGGATCGAATCGTACTTTCGGAAATCACCGGCTCTTTTATTCAGGTGCTCGAGGAATCGTGTACCAAAGCTAGCATCGGTTTCAACCGTGCCTGTAGTGGAATCCCTCATCCGATATATGCCATTATTCCTCGCCCAGCCATCGAAATGGATGGCGCGAATGTTTGAATATCCGGAAAGGACCTGTTTCAGATAGGTGGCTAGAGAAACGTTGTAACAGAGGAGGAGGATCTTTGCATCAGGATCCTGATCGTGAAGAAGACGAGCTCGTGATATGAGCAGTACGGTTTTCCCGGAACCAGCAACGCCACAGAGGATCCGATGCCCTTCGCCAATCTTCCTGGCATTGTTCTCCTGTCTCCGATCGAGAACCTTCAGTTGATCCATCATCGGTTGAGGTTCTGCAACAACTGATGGAGAAGAGGGAAGATAGCTGATGATGATCTCCGGATGAATAATGGCCCGTAGCACATCAATCTGACTCTGGGAAAGATGATCAATATTCCAGAACGGATCAAAATAGGTTTTCATTTTTTCTGAAATTTCCTCAGCGGAAGCATCCTCGAGGCTCATTAATACATCCCTGGTCATCGTATTTTCCGGTCGGAAAATGATTGAAAAATCCAGTCCCCGGTAACTTCGAAGCTGCTGATCAGTGATGTTTGAGAGGATCACAAAATGAGCAAAGGGAAAAACGAATTTGTTCTTATGAGGACCATCACGATGGAGCAGTTCGGAAAAACGTGAATTTCTTCCACATGCTCTGACCAGCTTCCACTGATAATTTCGTGCCTGGTCGAGGGGATGAATCTCTTTCCTCGGACGTCCATCATTATCCTGGACTGTAATCTCGCTATCACTTCCCTGGATGATATCCTCAATTCTCCATCCCTTGACCTCAATCACGATGACCCCGAGATCGGGTGCAATAACAACAAAATCCGGCCGGCGGTTTTCAATATTCGGTTCGTAATAGACGAGATAATTGTCCGGCAGTTTCTTCAGGATTTCAAAAGTACGCTCTTCACCCCTGCTTGCTTTTCCGGGTAGTCGATCAGGGATGAATTCTGCCACGTATAAGAATTATTTTTGAAAATGAGATATAATTAACTTCATTCAGATATTATTTGGGGATTAATCTTCATCGATCTTTTTAACCTTGTTGGGGGAATTTCCAATTTAATCACTCCGAATCAAATAAAAACAAGATATAAATATCGATTATCCGGATCCTCTCAAAAATAGTGATTTTATTCATGAGAGATTTCTGGATTGAGACTGATGAAGATTCTTGGAAAGATCTTGCAGTAAAAGGAAAAGAACAGGATTTTTTAACCGAATGGGAAAGGAATTTTGCATATAATATGGGAGACCTTGTAAGGTATGGCAAACGTCCATCGGATAAGCAATGTCCCTTCGCCGAAAGATTATGGAATATCTATCAGCAACATCTTGCAGATGAGCGAAGGAAGCAAAAATAATTCCCGCAATTTTTTTGTCTGTTTTAATTGGTAACTTTGGAAGCGGCTAAGAAAGCCTGTGATAATTTGAAAGTATACTAAATAACTCGACTCTTTTCACGGGGATGATTTCCATTACCTGAACCTGCCAGTGCTATCACGACCTTTGCATTTCTGGGAAAAATTTCAGACTCAATACGTGATTTCATTCCCCCATTGAAACACGATTGTAATCCAAAGATGTTGTTAATATAAACCTTAAGTAACGAAGACGTCTTATCTCAATATCCAACCTTATCCACATAATTTGAGGGATACTCATGTTTCAAGATCCGAATCAAACAATCAACGGACTGGGAAATGCAACCATTTTAGATTTTTGGAGATGGGCATATTCTGATATCCTCAATAATCGCAATCGCTCAATATTCGCAGAATTTATTGTAGGTAATGCGTTAGATATTCTCCATCATCCACGGGAAGAATGGGCTCCTTATGATTTTGAATATAATGGATTAAAAATTGAAGTGAAGTCTGCAGCGTTTGTGCAGTCCTGGGAGCAGGAAAATCCCTCTAAAATTAGTTTTGATGTCAGTAAAAAGCAAGAGATTGATGAGGACGGGTATTATACCGGTGTAACAATCCGTCCTGCGGACCTGTATATTTTCTCTCTCTTTTCCGAGACGAATATGGAGTCTGCTAATGTTTTGGACATCAATGCATGGCAATTTTATATCGTTCCCACCCATTTCATCGATGAGAAATTTGGAGATCAGAAAACAGTTACCTTAAATCGATTGAAAGCAATACGGACTCCCGTCAATTATGGTGACATTAAAAATGTGGTTGATGTTTTTTGTAAGATTATCCCCCGACCCCTCATTTAGCCCCTCTCTCCTCGGATCATCCCCCTACAAAACCCAATCGACTCCCTTACTCTATTCTTATGATGAATCTCCGGATTGATAAAGAAATCATGGTCGATCTGCTTCACTTTCGCGAATGCAAGATCCCATGGCACCGCATCACCAGGTGAAGGGGCTCTGTGGAGGGTATGCACATGAATCCCCTTGATCCCCCCGATGGGAATAGTATCGAGATACTTGGAGTACGACTCTCCCTTCTTTCGTGAAGTATTAAAGAGAACGGAAAGATCAAGGACAATCCCGCAGGAATCGCATAAGTCCGGAGCATGTTCCTCCATGGTCATCCAAAATTCGCGGAGATCCCGCCCGGTTTCAACATTCGAGCCAAGGCGGTTCTCAAGGACCACTTTAGGAGAATGATGCCCAAAATAGTCACCATAAATCCCCTTGATGGATTCCATAGAAGCGACGATATCTCTCATTCTGACCGATCGGTTTGAGCCAGGATGAATCTCGATGATATCTGCAGGTTTTCCAAGGCATTCGGAGATTGAAATAAGCATTGTACTGAAGTGTGAGACCCACTCCTGATCATGCCAGCGAAGGTCTGCTGCTGGACGTTTAATACCGTTGGAATCCTGATGGGCAAAAGATGGCTCAGTGTGGAGAATATAACGGAGGTCTTCGGGAACGTGGTCCAAAGAAGTGTACAGATGACCGATAGCATTATCGGTCAGCATCTGACAGACCTCGATGCCAGTTACTCTCTCTTCATGGGCATTCTTTACAAAATTTGCCGGAATTTCAATATAGTTGCAATCGAGCTGGGAAGCCTCTGCCCAGCGGGAGAGAAGACCTCCTCTGAAGGTTCCTTCAGGTTGTGCCATTGAAGGATAGACAAAGGATAATTCGGGCATTCGGTGATATTCGGCGTGATGCTATTCATTAATCACGCTGATAAATTCCGGAAATTCCTGTGATTTAAATCGGTAATTCTTCTTGCATGATTATTTTTTTTCAAATCCTTATCTTGCTGATCCCCATATTTTTAATCACAGATCAATCATACCCAATATTTTCGTTTTATCCGGCATTCCGTGGAGCTTTTTTTTTACAGTGCTTGCACCTCCCCCAAAGAATGGCGATTACTTCTCTCGTATTCTCGATTAAATAGGTCACTTGTCGTTTAGGCTGACTTGGCACATTCATACTCACTTTAATAAACAGTAGTGAATCTAAGGGAAATCGGGACCTGGCTTTGAGAACCACAGAATGCGGCAGGTAACCAACTCAGATTTCTTTTAGTCACCGATTATCCAGAGATTGTATTTATTCATCAGTTCTTGTCCATTTTTAGGAATGGATATATCTTCAGCAGTATTACACACTCTCAGAGCCCTATTCGGTAATATCTCATGACCTTAAATAACCAGTTAAGACTCATCGAACGGCTTAGGCGGGAATCGGGAGAGTCGGAATGGTTGGAATTCAAACATGATTATTATGAACCTCAATTGATTGGAGAGTATCTATCGGCATTGGCGAATTCAGCCTGTATTTTAGGAAAGAATGTTGGATATTTAGTTTTTGGGATTAATGATACCACTCATGAAGTGGTGGGAACACAATTTGATCCCATTACAGCGAAAAAGGGTAATCAGAACCTTTTACTCTGGTTGAGCCTGGGTTTACAACCCAATGTCGGATTCGAATATGAAATTGTCGAGCATCCAGATGGCACGGTTGTTATTTTTAAGGTAAATGCTGCGTGGGATCGACCTGTTCGATTTTATGGAACTGCCTATATCCGCGTAGGATCAAGTAAAACGCAATTATCGAACCATCCTGAAAAAGAACGGATCATCTGGACAAGAAGAACAGATTGGTCTGGATTAATCTGTGAGCGGGTTTCTTTCGATGATCTAGACTTGGTTGCAATTCGAAAAGCCCGGGAACAGTTTATCATAAAACACCCAGGTCAGGCTTCAGAATCCGCTCAATGGGATAACACAACATTTCTCAATAAAGCGAAACTAGCAATCCACGGTGATCTTACCAATGCAGCACTATTATTGCTCGGAAAACCCGAATCTGCAACATTACTATCCCCGGCAGTTGCAAAAATCTCATGGATTTTAAAGGACGCTCAAAACCGGGAATTAGATTATGAGCATTTTGGTCCGCCTTTTATCCTGAATGTTGATAAGGTCCTTAACCGCATCAGAAATCTCACTCTGAGAACGCTTCCGAGCGGTACGTTATTTCCTCAGGAAATATCTCAATATGATCCGTGGGTAATACGAGAGGCCCTTCACAATTGTATCGCTCACCAGGATTATGGTCTTCGAGGGAGAATCGAGATAGTTGAAACCCCTGAAAATGTGATTCTTACGAATGTTGGGAGCTTTTTACCTGGAGATGTAAGAACGGTCATCCAGCAGGATGCACCCCTGGAAATTTATCGTAATCCGTTTCTCGCAGAAGCAATGGTCAATTTAAACATGATTGACACACAAGGGGGTGGTATTAAGAGAATGTTCCAAGCTCAAATAAGGCGATATTTCCCCCTTCCGGATTATGACCTTTCAAATTATGAAAGAGTAATTGTAAAAATTCCAGGGAGTATTTTGGATGAACAATATACTAGGATACTGATGGAACGTTCTCATCTCGATATTCAGAATGTCATGCTGTTGGATAAAATACAAAAGCGGATTCCGATCACACGCGAAGATCATCGGGAACTGAAAGCACTTGGGTTGGTGGAAGGACGTTATCCAAATATTTTCATTGCAGGTTCAATCGCTGAACTCACTGGACAAACCGCACGTCATATCCGGGAGAGGGGATTTAACGATCAATATTACATGGATTTAATTTTAGCCCTTTTAAAAGAGCATGAGCCTCAAACCCGGCAAGAGATCGATAATCTGCTCATCGATAAATTACCTGAAGTTATGAGTGAAACTCAAAAAAAGAATAAGATCCATAATCTACTCTCTGAACTTGTACGAAGACGTCGGATTCAAAATAGCGGGCCAAAAAATAAACCCACGTGGGTATTAACAGAGGAATCGAGAGAGTGAAATTCCCATTGAAGTGAATCTGCTAATTGTTAAATTCCAAAAAATGTTCTATCTGTTAAACAAACAAAACCTGAGTATTCGGGATAAAATTAAATTTTGTTGAATTTGGCTTTGTTTCTGTGTTGTATCAATGTGATCGATCAATAGTCGATCACAATGATCCAATATTACCCGATTTCACCAATGGAGGGGCTATAGTAAATAATTCTGTACTGAATGAAGGTTGTTTTCAGCAACATCAGGGTTATACGATCAGTCAGAAAGTGCCCGGACTGCCCTCCCTCGTGCCTTTTTCACTCGTGAATCAGCATCAGAGCCACAGCAGTGGAACCACGCAGTTGACAATCGCAATCAAGTATGCCCCGGTGTTCAGGCCGCAGGACGCGTTCCCGTTCGAGGCGAGAGCGAGGTTCCAACATGCATAAGGAATGTAGATCATGAGGTAGGCGAACATAATGGCGTTGGCGGCAATCACCAGCCAGAGGACAATCGTTGGAATCTTCATCTTGTAGTGATTCGGTCATTACGGAAAAGACTCACCACCCGAGAAGGTATCCCGAGCGACCAAAAATCCTTTGGCCGGAGAGCACGGACGCTTACAGCATGACCCGGGATTCCCCTGGAGACAGCGTGGTGTACTCTGAAGAGCAGCGGTTCCGGCAGATCTGGATCCTCTTGCTCGTCGGGTTCATCGCCATACTCGCCTGGTATTCCTTTCTCCTGCAGATCGTGATAGGGGAGCCGTTTGGGACAAACCCGGCTCCCGACATCCTGGTGCTTATTCTCCTGGTGATATTCGGGATCATCTTCCCGGTCTGGTTCTTCGTGATGAGACTCGAGGTCCAGGTCACCCGGACCGACCTCCGGTTTCGTATGTTTCCGCTCCATCTCAAATGGCGGGAATTCCCCCTTGCCACCATTGTCAGAGCAGAGGCCGTTACCTACCGGCCGATCCTGGAGTACGGGGGCTGGGGAATCAGGATAGGGCTGAAGGGGTGGGCCTACAATGTCTCGGGGAACAGGGGAGTGCAGGTCACGCTGGAAGGCGGGAGGTCGTTCCTGCTCGGGTCGCTCCAGCCGGAGAGACTGGCGTCTGCGATCCAGTCCGGGATGGCGTGAAGGTTCCTGGCAAAGATACCTATCCGGCCAGGCAGGAACGGGGAACTTTTTCCGGACTTCCGGTTTTTTTTGGGAGATTCAGTAGTTCACTAATTTTAAAGGCAGCAATAATTGGGTAAATCTCTCTTTTACGAGCAAAACAGCAAGATCTATATACTTTGGAGGCTCCCCTACATGGCCCTACATGCCAGGAGAGAAACCTCCACAGAAGAACTGGTATTGAATAAGAAAGAATGTTGCGATCTTGTTGTAAGTAATCTCAATCACTTCATATCGATTCCTATTCAGGGAAAACTCACTCAAAAAAAGATATTCCAGTCACTTGTCGGGATGGCTGTGAGCCACCAATCGATCCACTCCATCAGCCATAGTCTCACATTCGCACCCTGTGAAACATCATTGCGTTATCATCTCAATAAACTGAATATTTCCGAATTAGAGCGAATGAACAGCCAGATTCTGACTCACAACGTTCAGCAAGTTCTCAAAGAGGGCCATCTTTACCAGTTTGCCATTGACTTCACTCATGATCCTTATTACGGAGAAATTGCTGATGAAAATCAGGATTATATCATCCCCAATCGGTTAAAGAAGTCAACCACGGAGTTTTATTCCTATATCACCCTGTATGTCATCACGAAAGATCGTCAGCTCACACTGGCGGTCTTCCCGGTCAGACAGGGTCTTTCAAAAGTGCACTATCTCGCTCAGTGTCTTGACGTGATTTCTGAACTTGGTCTTCACATCGAAGTGCTTTGCCTGGATCGGGAGTTCTATGCAAAGAAAGTAATCTCGTTTCTTCAAGGTGCACACGTCCCATTTATCATGCCGGTGAGACGCCACAGCCATCGCATGAAATCTCTTTTGGAAGGGACTAAATCGCGATTTGGGACGTATATCATGAAGAACAAACCTTCAGATCTCGAATTGAACATTGCCATCGTGGTGAAGTACTTCAAGGGAAAAGGTGGGAAACACGGATCGAAAAATCTCGGATACGTCTTTCATGGACTCAGCTGGAGCGCTGGCCAGATCCATGAAACGTATCGGTCCAGATTCTCAATTGAATCATCGTATCGTATGAGAAATCAGGTGAAACCAAAGACTTCCAGTCGAAATCCCTTGTTGCGCTATCTGTTTACTCTTATCTCGTTTCTTCTGAAGAATATCTGGGTGGTCCTGCTCTGGAGATATTTTTCACCAGTAAAGAGAGGTCCCAGGACCATCGATCGGCGCGCTCTCCGGTTCGATGTGTTCTGTCTCTTCGTCTGGGAATATATCAAACATGTACTGAAATTTATTGACGGTATCCTCGGCCTGGGAAGACCCATTTAAATTTTGGGGGGAGAATTGCTGTCGATTATCGTATGTAAGGAGGGAAAATTAGCTAAGTACTGAGATTCACCCCTCCGATCCTGATTACCCGACATGAAACGGCATCCTGCTGGTGGAGAAATCACCTGAAGAGTAGAAGGAATAAATAATGCCGGGATAAATCCCTTAACCCGGCTGGCCTGTCCCTCCATGATTGTGATTGCAATTATTACGGTGCTCCTTGCTTTTGCGTTCACCTTCACCAACGGGTTTCAGGATGCCAGTGCCATTGCTGCAACCTTCATCGCATCACGTTCGGCATCACCCAAATCGGGGATCAGTTTTATTGCGTGGGTAGCGCTGATCGGAGCGATCCTGGGGGGAAGCGCTGTTGCTTTTACCATTTCCGGGCTCCTTATCCTGGATTCCCCTGAATCGATGCTCTTGGTGCTCCTGGTCGCATTGCTGACAGCAACGATCTGGAACATTATTACGTGGAAATTCGGGCTCCCCTCATCGTCAACGCACTCCCTGATCGGAGGGCTTATCGGGGGAGGAATTGCTGCCGCAGGCACCGGCAGTATTTACTGGGGTCTTGATGAGCTGGTGAATCCCCCGTATGAAGTTACCGGACTGGTGAAAATCCTGCTCTTTTTCGTCGTCTCAATCGTGATTGGTTTTGTGGGGAGCTACCTGATGCGCAAAAGCACCAGGGTATTCCTGCGTAATGCACAAAAAACGATAAACCGCCCCATCGTGTTCCTCAACTGGTGTGCTGCAGCAGCCATGGCCTTTTTCAACGGTGCAAATGATTCCCAGAAACAGCTGGGCATCATCGCCCTGGCCCTCTTTACCGCAGGGCTCTCGACGGCTGCAGAAGTGCCGTTCTGGGCGCGGGTTGCCTGTGCGATCCTGATCGCCATCGGCACGCTGAGCGGGGGATGGCGTATCATGCACACCCTTGGACGAAGGATCTTTAAAATCGAACCCATCCACTCCTTTGATTCACAGGTCTTCTCATCGTCATCCATTGCACTTTCCACGCTGGCGGGGGCACCGGTCTCTTCCACCCAGATCATCACCATGTCCGTGGTTGGCGTGGGCGCAGCCGAGAATCCAAGGAAAGTGAAATGGTCAGTGGGAACCCATATCCTGGTTGCTATGATAGGTACCATGCCCGTGACCATCGTCATTTCAGCCCTGCTCTACTCGGTGGTTTCCCTTCTTGCCGGAGTGTGATCACCGGTGGGTTTTGATACAGGAGAACAGCACACGAACCCGGAGAAAGGGAGAAAAAAGTACCCGTTTTTCGAAATGTTCCCCCGCGAGTATGATTTTGAATCCATGCTTGCCCAGCAGTCGGAGATGACCGTCTCCGGTGTCCAGGCCTTCCTCGTATGGCTGGAAACACGGCATCCTTCCGATGCCGGCGAACTTGCACGCATTGAAAAACAGGTGGATGCCATGCGCCATGATCTCGAGGAGAAGCTGATACTATCGTTCTCAACGCCCTTTGACCGGCAGGATATCTTCAGCATCTCCCGACAGATGGATTACATCCTCAACTTTTCAAATGAAACCGCAAAAGAGATGACTGCTTTTGGGGTGGAACCGGACCAGCCAATACGGGACATGGCAACGCATCTTCTCAACGGCACCCAGTGTATTTCACGGGGAATCAGGAGCCTTCCTTCGGATAAGAAGAGAGTCGAAGAAGAGATCCGTCGAGCCCGGGATGACTATCACAAGGTAGAGGAGGTATACATCTCCGGCATGGCCGACCTGTTGAAAACAAATGATGCGATGTGTGCATTGAGGAAACGGGAGATCTACCACCACCTCCGGGATGCAGGACGGGCGATGAGGAACACCTTGGATATCCTGCACAATTCCGTTATCGACCTGGCATAAGGAACAAAGCTCTTTTTTCATCGTTTTTTTTAAAACAACGAACGATTCCTGAGGCTCCTGGCATAGGGATTCATGCCCGGTCGATCTCCATTCCGGGTTTGTACCCCCTGCATCAGGAAGAAGCAGAATTATTCCATTGATTCTCTGCGAAGCAGGAGAAGGATGCTGTCATTGGTCAGGTTTTGAACCACATGGTTCATTTTTGAACCGGAACACGACATCGTTTCCCCTCTCTCATTCATCAGGGAACGCTTCCGGCACCATTTTCCCGGTGAATCCATCCAATCCGCTGGAACCCATAGGTTTCTAGTTGTCACCCGCCATGGCGTCTGATAATCCTAGAGCCGCCTTCCCCTCTCGACCCGGACCAGGTGAATGCATTGTTTCATCGGCCCGGCTTCCCACTCCTCGCAGGCCTCCCTTTTGCAGGGGAGAAGGGCGATCGGGATAATCCCGAAATTCTCAAACCTGTTCTCCCGGCAGCACCAGTGCGTTTCTTCCATGATACGAAGTGAGATGCTGATGGATATGGCATCGCGGTATGCGCAGGGAGAAAGTAGGGATCCTCATCACCGGGGAGTGGTGCTCCTCTTGCCTCCATAGGCAATCCGGTGGTCCAATACGTTGACATGAGCAGGAATATTGCAGCCCGCGGATACCGGTGAAGGTACTAATGGCCAGTCTGATAATGCCCCGATTGACTGGCCTCACCCCGTCTCTTTTTCATTCGTGGATGAGCTTCAGTGCTGCACAAGTCGTGAATCAATACAGGAGACACCGTCATTCCAATGAGATGACAAGAAAATAGTTGATAATGAGATCGCCTCACCATCCCCTCTTGTTCACTTCTTCCAATGGATCGAACTTTATCGCTCTGTCATAGATGATCTCGGAATACGATGGCGCTGTTCTTGTGGAGTTTTCCAGATAGATCCGAAAGCCTATGTAAAGCGGCTTTTCCAGACGGCTATTCGCCTGAACAGCCGGATGAGGACCGATATCGATGGTAAGCGGCCTTCCGCGTTGTGCCTCAGCAATCAAACGACAGGAGGCCGGTAGTCGAGAGGAGGTACAGCAACTGATTATTTTGCCCTGCCTATTTCTTTCATTGTCACAATTTCCGGAGCTCCCCCGAGCAATCCGCTGGCTTTGGTGAAAAATTCTTTGAAATACGGGGTGGAAGAATGGAAATCCAGGGCATCCTGGTCAGTGTATTGTTCGACCACGACGAGGGTATTGGGATTGGCCGTATCAACGTTCACCGAATACAGGACGGTCCCCTGTTCTTTGGCCACGTTCACGAGCAGCCCCCGAATTTCTTGTAACGCTTCATCCATCTTTCCTTCTTTGATAGGCATTGTGGCAATAACGGTCAGCATTTCTTCTTCTCCTCCCTGGGTTTACTATCGGTGCACAGGGGATATGTCTTGATCAAACAATAAGAAATTATCTGGCCCCCTCACGACATCACCATTCAGCGAGGCGTTGGAGAAGGTCTTTTGAGTCAAGGCCCAGTGACAGGATGGTCCCCGTAAAAATACACGTGCAGCAACCATCTTTTCAACAGAACGGAACGGAGATATTTTTAACAACAATAATCGTTGCACCCCAGGGCCGGACCTCTCTGTCAGCACGTATGAGCAACCAGGCAGCTGATACTCAGTCAAAAAATAATACCATGAAAAGGTATGAGAAATAGGGGAAGACTAAGGAACCAATGCTCCCCAAGAGGAAGGAGGGTGCTTACCGTATGAACCCATGCACAGGATGTGAGTATCGACAAATTTTTCTCAATGAAGATGACGAGGGGAAAATTCTGTTCTGTCGAAAATTCAAGTGTGAACGCGATGATGCCCGATCACAATGTGAACGCTGGGAGGGGTACGTCGATCCTTCTGTGTAAACAGGGGAATGGAAGGCTGACCGTTCCCCGGCTGGTTTTCTCATCATTACGTTCGGGCTGATGGAGCCGGACTTCCCGCCGGATGTTCGCGGATGACCGGTGGTATGAACGGAATGATACGATCAGGATCGATTGAGTCGATACCCCAGGTACGGCCTTCCCGGGATGCATGGCCGGAGGCATGGACCGGGAAAAAGGGGGGAGATACGGTAATCACGCACTCTCGAAAAAAATATTCACCTCCCCCTCTCCCCCTTCACAACAGGATACAATACCTTCCCCCGGGGGCAGGGGGATGGTTGCGAGCGTCGTGTTGATATCCACAAGGCGAATTCGCCCTGATCTGCTCTGGTGACATCACCTACAGGGCATCGCCGATGCCGGCGGGGATGATCAGGGTTTCCCCAAGAAAGAACCTGTTCATGGTCTGATCGTATCCTGAATCCTTGGATGCTCCGGCCGGATACTCCTCATGATCGCCGAAATAGAAACGTTTATGGGAACCTGTTCGTATTCACTCTTGTTTTTCTTGTTGATAGAGCGAATAATTTTTTTTACCGTCAAAATCAGGTGACGGTGCATAGATAAAAGAAGAACTGATGGTTTCCATCATCAGAGCAGGAGAGAAGAAAGAATGAATCGATTCAATTCGTTTGCATTGATTATTATCTGCTTATGTCTGGGTATCTCGATTGCATCGGGAATTGTCATAAGCCCGTTCTGTACCGAAGAGAGTAACCAAAAGAATCCGGCAATCTCAGGCGAGATCATTGTCTGGCAGGACGATCGCGATTCGGAATCCAATGTCTATGATATCTACCTAAAGCAGGTAGGGGGAAGTGAACAAGTAGTCTGCACCGAAGAACATGACCAACGGAATGCAGCGATCTCGGGCACCACCATCGTCTGGCAGGACAAACGCAATTTCGATACCACAGGATGGGATATCTACATGTGGGATCCCTCCGGCGGTGAGCAGGTGGTCTGGAATGAACCCGATAATCAGATGGTATCCGATATCTCTGGGAATACCATCATCTGGAAAGAGTATGATGATATCTTCAGGCTGGAGCTGGGGTCGGTCGTGCAACTCGTGCGCGAAGGAGCAGGTGACACCTTGCCGGTCATCGACGGAGACATCATCGTCTGGCAGGATGATCGTAATATGGCTGCCGGAGGATGGGATATCTACAAGTGGGATCCGGTTCACGGGGAACAGCCTGTCTGTACTGATCCTGGTGACCAAATCCTGCCTGCAATTTCCGGTGACACCATCGTCTGGCAGGACAATCGCAGTTTTGAGACAACGGGATGGGATATCTACAAGTGGGATCCCACGGGCGGGGTGCAGTTGGTCTGCAACGAACGTGACAATCAGCTGCATGCTAAAATTTCAGGAGACAAAATCGTTTGGACGGACTATCGTGATGGGGATACCAATGGATACGATGTCTACCTGTGGGATCCAGTGGGTCTTGAGCAGCCTCTGTGTGTCGAACCCGAATTCCAGGGTGAACCCGACATATCCGGAGATATTGTCGTATGGGAAGACGCTCGCAATAGGGAGTTGAGTGGTTATGATCTCTACATCGCATATCTCTCACTGACAGCCCCCGTTGCCGATGCCGGTGACGATCAGACCGTCCTTGTGGGAGAAGAGGTGCAGTTCGATGGCAGCGAGTCTTCTGATCCTGATGGCAGTATCGTTTCCTATTCCTGGGATTTCGATGATGGTTCTTCCGGTAGTGGTGAGACTCCATCCCATGCGTATACGGCTGCCGGAAGGTACACGGCAACCTTGACGGTCACCGACAACGACAGCCTGACTGATACTGACTCTGTAATGATAACAGTACAAGCACCCCCCGTTGCGGATGCCGGACCAGACTATACTGTGCAGATGGGAGAGGAAGTAAGCTTTGATGGCAGCGGGTCTTTTGATCCGGATGGCATTATCGTTTCATATGAATGGACCTTTAGTGATGGGTTCACCAGCAGAGATTCGATAACCACCCATGCATTTTCTGCGGCAGGAATCTATGAGGCGATCCTGACCGTTACCGATAATGATGGTCTGACAGACACCGATGCTGCAGTAATTACGGTGCAGACTCCCCAGCAGGGGATGGGAGATCTTATCACTGCCGTAGAATCTCTCGAATTGCCGTTTGATATCGAGACAGGGCTCACCGATAAACTGGATGCGGCGATTAAAGCAGCAAACAGAGGGAATAATCGTGCAGCCGTCAACCAGTTGAATGCGTTCATCAACCAGGTCAACGGGCTGGTGGGAAGCACATTCACAAGAGAAGAAGCCGACGTCCTGATCAGGGAAGCTCGTGATATCATCACCGCTCTGGGCATGTAAATGCAGCGTATCAGATGAACATCATCATTTTTTTACTGATAAAAAATTTTTGACCTCTAAACTCAGTTCAAATCAGCAATTTGATAGAGTCGTCCAGCGTTCCCAGGTGGAAGTGGATATCCCTATACGACTGTTGGAACCGGGGATATTCTCCGGGAAGGATATTCCGATCTCATTAATACCGGATCCCACCTATCCCCCTCATACGTGATTCTATGAGAAAAGTAACGATCAATGCCATCGTGGACATCATCATGCTCATCGCATTCATCCCCACCCTTCTCTCAGGAGTGGTGCTCTACTGGTTCCTCCCGGAAGGGGGGAGATTCAGCGGTCAGGCGGTCTTTATGGGTCTTTCCCGGCAGGTATGGATGACGATGCACGATCGCTGGGGAATTATCTTTTCAATCATCGTCATCCTGCATCTCCTGCTTCACTGGAAATTTCTCCGGGTCCTTCCTGCATGCTTCCGGAAAAGGAAAAAGGAAGAGGGCGTGGAATAGCACATTTCCTTTTTTACGTGTTCCTATTTCTCTTCCAAAGGTTTCATCAGGGTATCATCATGCTGTAATCGACCGTTTCCGTGCTTCTGAACGCTGTGGGAGGAGGATCTGCCAGGGCAATGGATGCACGCAAGAGGAACGATCCCCGCCACGACGGCGAGCAGAAGCGTGTTCTTGTTCATGGTGCTCTTTCCTTTTGTCATGCAATCGCGTCAGCGAGCTGCAGTGGCTCTGGAAATTCCTGTTCAACGCAAAAAAAGAAGGTGGGGTTCCACCAGACACATCCCTGTCCTTTCAGAGCACGTATCCAATAAGAAATAACTGGTAAATAAAATGGCCATCAGGGTAAACCACTCTTATTTCACTATCCCTCTCCTCACACCAGGCCTTTGTTCCATCATCTACTTTCTTCAACCGGCCCAGTGCTTCGGTATACCCGTTCCGGATTGCACCCTTGGGCAACCCCTCAATCCGCCGATCGGTCAGATGGAGGTATTTTACTTGACGGTGAAGGGCATCGTATTCGATGTTTTACCATCAGGGTTTTTGACGTATACTTCGATCGTGTCTGCTACACCAATCCAGTCTTTCTTAATCGTAACAGTCAGCTTTGTCGAACTTGTAGATTGGGGTTTCACCTCACTACCGCCAAAATGCACTGTACATTCGTCCACAAATCCGGTTCCGGTTACCACTAACTCGAAGTCTCCTTCACCTGCATTCTTCCAGTTCGGATCTATCGATGTAAGATTCAGGGGGGTGGATTTTTCAGGTTCTGAGGACTCCTTTTGAGTCTGGTGGACAATTGACTGTAACGGGGTGATCTTACCCATCATCTCCAAGAACTGGTAAGTATCTTCCAAGAGAGCCCTTGACTGTGTTTTTTCCACCTCGAAAATTTTATCCCAGATCTTTTCTCTCTCCGATTGGGTCAGCTTCTTCTTTTCGATCTCCTTCAACTTCTTGTCGATCTCCTTTAAAATCTCAGTTTTCAATTGTTGAAGGCTCTTTTGGAGTTCGGTATCGGTCGGGGTTCCCTGCGTTTTTTCTATCTTGACAAGTTCATCCCAGATCTTTTCTTTATCCGGTTGTGTCAGTTTCTTCTCATCGATCTCCTTCATCTTCTTGTCGTTCTCATCTAAAATCTCAGTTTTCCTTTGTTGAAGGCTCTTTTGGAGTTCGGTATCGGTCGGGATTCCCTGCGTTTTTTCTTTATCCGGTTGTGTCAGTTTCTTCTCATCGATCTCCTTCATCTTCTTGTCGATCTCATCTCTCTTTTGGAGTTCGGTATCGGTCGGGGTTCCGACTGGATTTTTATGAGGGGGATTTTTTGCACCAGGGTCCGGATTATCATCAGGAGCCATGTCTATCCGGTAACGACTGAGCAGATCGTGGCGGTTCACTGTCTCGATATGCCATGCATAATAAGGAGCAATAAATGCAGCAAAATTGTTCCTGCTCTGTTCAATTTTTGCAGGAGGATCATTGAAGAAGAAGAGGAGGATATCAAGTCCTCCTACGCTCGTGAAGAGGAGCGCAAAAAGGCTTTCCTGCTTGACAATAGCCATATAAAGACCAATAAGGATGAGGACAACACCAAGGAAGAATGTGGCGACGTACATCCCCATTGTTATGAGGTAGCCGTTGTTGAGCTGATGTAACGTACTCCTCAATAAATTCTTGAAAAGAAGGGCGACCCTTGTATTCTGCGCTTCATAAATTAAACTTTTATAAAAATATGATTTCGCCTTATCTTCTTTTTCTAGAGCATCATAGGTTTTTTGGAGTTGATCTGTGCTTTCTTCGGCAAGTCTCTCGAATTTATTGTCTATTCTATTATCAGTAATGCTTGTAGATTTATTCACTATTGCAAATAGAAATATTAAGATGAAGACCACACCGCCTATTACAATTAATAAGCGTGCCCAGTTGCGGCTGTCCTGATCAGGGGTGGGAAAAAGGTATGATGCAGAAACGGTGCCATTCGCTGCACTGGTGGATCCGGTTGATAATTCATTTCCGTTCTGCCAGATGGATACGGTCAGCAGATCGGTAGCTTCGTCCTCCTTTGTCGCGGATATGGTTAGGGTCCGGTTCTCCCCCAGGTCATTTTCGTGTATTGCTTTCCATGTCTCTCCTGATCCTGATATTTCCTTGGTATATTCATCAACCCCAATCGTCCCTTTCCATGTGCCATTATACCGGACGGATACCTGGATGCCATTGCTGGTGCTGTCTGTTGTCGCTCCAGCGGATGAGGTTGTTGTAATCGTCGGGATGATTTCCTGAGCATCTTGCACCTGAACATCATCGAGAGCAGAAGAGGGTATTGCATCCAGACTTTCATCTGTCTGGGCAGCAACCGGGATGACGAGAGAAGAAATGATGAAAATTGTGAAGATGACCAAAATGATGGGATAAAATATGGTACCCTTCATATAATCCACAAGTATATCCTTCATGGAGGTTTTATAAAAAACCATTGCCCATAAGGCATGATCCACCACCAGGCCTGAGGGTTGTGCCCGGGATGATTATTGGAAAGAGCGTTCTGTAAAGGGCCTCGATCTTCACGACAGACTGAGGGTTTTACCGGTATTTTCTTCACCCTGTACGGTATCAGCTGCAGCATTGCCAGGTTCAGGAACCCACAGACAAGTGGGAAGCGTATCGTGATTCCAGATCTCCTATTATTCACTGCTGGTAAAGGAAAAGCGAGAATGCACCTCATAACCCCCTCTTCATATCCTTGCACAACCAAAGGATAACCAGGGACGATCGGCATGGGCACCTCCTCCGCAAAACCTTTTTTGAAATGGGCTGGCGGCAAGACCCAGTTACTCGACGAGGTCAGGAAACGGATCCCGGTCCAGGTGGAAGAGAGTGAAGTACCGGTGTTCGTCGAGCCGTTCGTGGGCGGAGGGGCGGTCTATTTCTCCCTGAATGGGATGTTCGATTTCAAGAAATGTCACATCTTTGATATCAACGAGGAACTGGTGCTTGCCTATACCGTGGTGAGGGATGATGTCGAATCGCTGATCCACGAGCTCGATGCAATCGCCACAGAATTCATGGCACGGGATGAGGCCGCACGGAAGGACTATTATTACCAGACGAGGGATGCATTCAACCAGACGAAGGACGAGATCGATTTTTCCCGGTTCGGGAGAGCATCGAGCCGGAGGGCAGCACAGCTGATCTTCCTGAACCGGACCTGTTTCAATGGGCTCTTCCGGGTGAACGCACAGGGTGAGTTCAATGTCCCGTTTGGCTCCTATAAAAAACCGGCCATCCTGAATGCCACCGTATTACGGGCTGATGCGGCTCTTCTCCACAATACCGAGATTCACCAGGGGGATTTCACCACGGCCGGTCCCTATATCTCCGGGGAGTCGTTTGTCTATTTCGATCCCCCCTACCGGCCGCTCAACCCGACCTCATCCTTCACCGGGTACGGTAAAGATGGCTTCAGCGATGATGAGCAGCGGCGACTTGCCCGGTTCTTCACCAAATGCCATGCTACGGGTGCCAAACTGATGCTCAGCAACTCTGATCCCAGAAACAGCAATCCCGATGATCAGTTCTTTGATTCCCTCTATGCCGATTATCGGATTGAACGGGTCCCGGCAAAGCGGTACATCAACCGCGATGGAACAAAGCGGGGAGCAATTCACGAGATCATCGTGACCAATTATTAGGTCTCATGCTTTCACCGAAATGATCCGTTCCAGGACTCCCTCCTCACAGCCGCTTGATGTTCGATACCCCGGATGCACCAATCAGCCCGATTCCCACGATCCCGATCACTGCGGCAGGTCCGGACTCAATGAGACCAAAAAACAGGAGTGCAGCCGCCACCAAGGCGATACATAACCCGGCAAGAAACAGGATTTTGTTCATAGAGTACCGGAATATGCACCTGAATATTAATACCCTCCCGCAGCAAAGTCTCCCGAAACAGCATCCGGATAGAGGATGTCCGGGGGTGATCATATGCGAAAGCCGGTAACACCAGCAGATTCGGGTGCTCGGTCGGAACCGATCCGTATCAGCGATCAGGGAAGTTTCGCAGTCGGTGGATCGGTGATACAACATCCCGGCAGGTTCGATCCATTGAAAAGGACACCGGACGGGCAGACACTTCACGGGGATCATGCGTATGTACAATATCAGATCCCCTCCCACGCATCCCATATCCCGCTCGTGTTTCTGCATGGTGCCGGGCAGTTCTCGAGATGCTGGGGGAGCACGCCTGACGGACGGGAAGGGTTCCAGAGCATCTTCCTGCGGCGGGGATTTCCCGTATACCTCATCGATCAGCCCCGACGGGGTGGTGCAGGGCAGAGCACGCTGCCCGGTGTCATTCCCGCAACACCTGGTGATCAGTACTGGTTTTCCCTGTTCCGGCTCGGCATCTGGCCGGACTTCTTCCCGGGTGTCCGGTTCCCCCGCGACGCGGAATCCCTCAACCAGTTCTTCCGCCAGATAACCCCGGACACCGGCCCCTTCGATGCCGGTCTTATCGCGGATGCGGTCGTGGCAGTATTCGGGAGGATCGGCCCGGGCGTGCTCGTCACCCACTCCCAGGGAGGGGGCCCGGGCTGGATCACGGCCATCAGGAGCCGGAATGTCCGTGCCATCGTTTCGTACGAGCCGGGGAGCGGTTTTGTCTTCCCTGACGGGGAAGTCCCGTCCCCCATGCCGAGCTCAGGGGGAACGCTCGAAGCGTCCGGGGTGCCCCTGCGGGATTTCCTGCAGTTGACAACGATCCCGATCGTTCTCTATTACGGTGACAACATCCCGGAACAGCCCTCAGCCAACCCGGGCCAGGACAGCTGGCGTGTCCGTCTTGCAATGGCACGACGCTGGGTGGAAGCGGTAAACCGGAAGGGAGGTCAGGCCCGTCTTGTTCACCTGCCCGATATCGGCATTTGCGGCAACACGCACTTCCCCTTCTCGGATCTCAACAATACCCAGATCGCCGACCTTCTCTCCGGATTTCTTGCAGAGTCGGGCCTGTGATCCAAAAAAGGTTCTTCCCCTGCATGCCGTCCCCTTCACGGTGATCCCTCCCTCCTTCTCCTCCTCACTTTCACCTCTCGCACAGCCTCAGATTATCCCTTCCAAAAGAGACCGTCCCTCTGTCTCACCTTACCGGACAGCATGAGGTGATGACACGCCCGCGGAATTGCGGTACATGCCTGGCCGGCCCAGGTGCTGATGGGCCGGCTTCTCTCTTATATTCGACACGGATGGTGACTGAGAGTGTTGACAAGCATACGGGTAACCTGCAAGCGATGCAGTCATGAGTGGACGTACATGGGCACAAAACTAGCCCTCATCCCGACATCGAGGAGACCGGTTCGTATTCAATGCCCCCGCTGCGGATCGAGCATAAGAATAAACCCCAGAGAGCCGATCAAAAGGTAAGGGAGGGATGAGCTATCGGATTGATCGAATGGCTGAAAGCACTCTTTACCCCGGATGCTGCTCCCCGGTCCGCAAAGGAACGACGAAGAGCGGAAGATGAGGAAGAAGAGGAGATCGAAGAGCTGATTGCTATTGATATCATCTGATGGAGAACATCCGCCGCCCCATTCGTTCTGGTCACCGGTTAAGAAGATTGTTTTTGGTAGTATGTGGCCGACTGTGCGGCAGAGACCGGCGTAACAGGATTTGTCGGCAATCTCTCCGACGGTTCGGTCCTGATCGTTGCCGAAGGAGAGGACGATCCGCTTGAAACAGTTGTGAACCTGATCCGGGCTGATTGCGATCCCGTTATCCGCATCGCCACCCTGGATATCACGAAGAGCCTGTCGACGGGGGAGTTCCGCGGCTTTGGGATACAGTGATGACAGGAATGCCCGGAACAACTGATCAGCTATCACTGGTGATGGAGTAATCACTGGTGATGGAGTACTTTTTCCCTTCTTCTGTCCCACACACGCGGTAATGGGTTCGTACGTATGCCTGTCGAGATGGAAGAGATTTACCGGAAGATACCTCCTGAGAAGATCCCGTGGAACATCGAGACGCCTCCTGACATCCTCGTCCGGCTTGTCCGGAACAGGAGGCTCGTCCCCTGCAAGACGATCGAATTCGGCTGTGGTGCCGGCAATTATGCTGTCTGGCTTGCAAAGCAGGGATTCGATGTCACCGGCATCGATATCTCCCCTTCGGCGATCGATCTTGCCCGGGAAAATGCCAGGAGAGACGGAGTCCGGTGCACCTTCGTCGTTGCAGACGTTCTTGGTGACCTTCCGGAAGTGAAGGGTCCTTTTGACTTTGCGTTTGACTGGGAGCTCCTCCACCATATTTACCCTGAGGACCGCCCCCGGTACGTTGCAAATGTCGTCCGGCTGCTTCGGCCCGGCGCCAGGTATCTCTCGGTCAGTTTCCATGAAAACGACCCCCAGTTTGGCGGTTCCGGGAAATACCGGACAACGCAGATCGGGACGGTGCTCTACTTCTCTTCGGAAGAGGAACTGCGGGACCTGTTTGCGCCTTCCTTTACGATCCTTGCACTCCGGGCGGTTACCCTCCGGGGAAAATGGGGTGATCATGTCGCGAACTGTGCATTCATGGAGAAGTGAACAGAGCGGGTTTTTGGAAGCGATGTCGGATACCCATCTGTCATCTTCAAGTAGCTCCGGGTGATACTACGAGCATATATGCCGCCCAGATCTCCCAATACCCTCCCCGGTCCAGAGCCCCATGAGGACCGTCTGAAGAACTTCGCGATAGAGGTCCCCGAATGGTACAACTTCGGGTACGATGTCGTTGATGCGTGGGCAGAACAAGAGCCGGACAAGCTGGCGTTGCTCTGGGTGAACCAGCAGAGGGTGGAGCGGCGATATTCGTTCCGGGATATGAAACAGGAATCCGATCGGGCGGCACGGTTCCTGCAGGACGGTACGATCTCACGAGGGGACCGGGTCTTTCTGATGCTCCCGCGGATCCCGGAATGGTGGATCCTCGTGGTTGCCCTGATCAAGCTCGGGGCAGTCTTCACTCCCGCGCCGACCCTGCTGACCCCCCAGGACATCGCCTACCGTCTCAAAATAGGCAGGTTTTCGCTGGTCATCACCGATCAGGAGAACGCACCTAAAGTACAGGAAGCCCTCAAAGAGGAACCATCAAAACCTGTCTGTATGGTGGTACAGGGTACCCTCCCCGGCTGGATCAGCTATCCTCCTGATACCACCGCCGATTCACCGGAGCAAGAAAGACCCCTGCCGGCAGGAAAGACCCGTTCTTCCGACTCTTTCCTGATCTTCTTCACGTCTGGAACCACCGGCAACCCCAAGATGGTGCTCCATGATCACCGCTACCCGCTTGGCCATCGTGTCACTGCACGGTTATGGCAGGACCTGAACCCATCCGATCTCCATTTCACCATCGCTGATACCGGCTGGGCAAAGAGTGCGTGGGGGAACCTGTTTGGCCAGTGGATCGAGGGGGCAGCCGTCTTTGTGTATGATATCCGGGGAAAATTCGATGCAGCAGAGATACCCCCGCTCCTTGAGCAGTATGGGATCACCACCTTCTGCTGCCCGCCCACCATCTACCGGATGCTCATCCTCCTGGACCTCTCGCAGTACCACCTCTCACGGCTCCGCCACTGCGTGAGCGCCGGTGAACCCCTGAACCCCGAGGTGATCCGGGTCTGGAAAGAGAAGACCGGCCTCCTGATCTACGAGGGGTATGGCCAGACAGAGACCGTGCTCTGTATCGGTGCATTCCCCGGCCACGAAAGCCCTCCCGGGTCCATGGGAACACCTGCTCCCGGCTGGCACATCGAACTCCATGACCGGCATGGTAACCCGGTGGGCACGAATCGCGAAGGAAGGATAGCGATCTCCGTCAATCCCCGGCCAGTCGGGTTGTTCTCAGGATATATTGAGAACGAGGCTGCCAACCGGAAGTCCTTTGTGAAAGGCTGGTATTACACCGATGACAAGGCAGCCATGGACGAAGACGGCAATTTCTGGTACATCGGCAGGGATGATGATGTCATCAAGGCGTCAGGGTATCGCATCGGGCCGTTTGAGGTCGAGAGTGCCCTGCTTGAGCATCCCGCGGTTGCGGAGGCAGCGGTGGTGGGTTCCCCTGATCCCATCCGGGGGCTGATCGTGAAAGCCTTTGTGGTACTCAAACCCGGTGTCCACCCCTCCCCCTGGCTCGTGGCTGACCTGCAGGAGCATGTGAAGAGGGTAACTGCCCCTTACAAGTACCCCCGGGCAATCGAATTTGTGGAATCCCTCCCAAAGACCCATTCGGGAAAGATACGGAGGAATGAGCTTCGCGAACGGGAGGCAGCGAAGGTCAGAAGGGAAGAGCAGGATCCCTGAGATGATACGTACAGAAGCCCTCGCCCCCCTTCATCGTGCCGAAAAAAGAGATCGTGCGTGTGCATCCTGTCCGATCCCATCTGCGATGAGGTTCTTCGAGGTTCCTGAAAGGTGCTCCTGCAAGGGATACGTTCCTATCAAGGCCGTCCGACCGGAAGGAGGTAGAGCGGAATTTCACGTTCCGGCAGGTTCAGAATTGTTCGGACCTCATCCTCATCAAATGCCCCGATGGTCACCGTACCGAGATCGAGGGCAACTGCCTGGAGGCAGACATTCTGGGCAGCATGCCCCGCCTCCATGAAGACGTACTGCATCCCCCGTTCACCGTACCTGGCCGTTGTCCGTTCAGGAACAGCGGAGAAAACAATCACCACTGGAGCATCCTTCACCGCAGACTGCCGGAGAGCAGCACCACTCAGTTGATCCGATACCTCACCCGCGGATAAGAGACGGAGCTGATGATCGGTGGGAAGATAGTGATATATTCCCGGGGAAAGACGGTCAACACTCTTTACGACAAGGTACAGCTCAAGGGGGTAGAGGGCACCAGCTGAGGGGGCTGTCCGAAACCCATTCGGGTCCGTTATTCCCTGGGCGGCCCACAGCAGTTGGCCGGCTTCCGGGAGCGTGAGCGGAGCATCGCTATACGTCCGAACCGATCGGCGTGTGAACAGGGCGGCTTCTACCGAGGTCTGGCTCTGTATCCGGGGAGAGGGGAGAGAAATGGTCGATCCTTCCGCAGATACTGTTTCCTGTCCAGGAGGAGGAATCACCTTATTTCCCGTACACCCGGACAAGAGGAGCATTGAGAGAATGAACAGGCTCCCTGCAATTGACATGGGTTTCATCGCATTTTCCCATGGTGCATATCTGAAGGGGGATAATTATCTCTTGTTATACTGGGGAAGATGTGGTGGAGACTGGGGAGCCACTGGAAAAAAATCGGGAACTGCCTGAATCCTCTTCTATTCCACCAGTCTCTTCACTTCTTCCCGTGGGATAGCCACATAGGTCTCCACATTCATGAGTTCCACCCGTTTCATGGCTGCTTTCATTGCCTCTTTTTCATCAGGGGCTTCATACACCGCCACGGCATCGTATTTCCCGAGAATCCAGTAAATAGCATGGAATTTGAACCCTTTCTGGGTATCTGCGTCGATTAATTTCTGCGTCTCGATCATGAAGGCCTTGTCCGGCTTCTTTTTGAATTTCAGCAGTGCAACAAAATGCATTGGTCATCACTCCTTCTCCCTTTTCAGGGCATGCTAACATATGAGATTGACTATTAAAAGGTACCTGAAAACATCCGGGGAAGATGGGACATGACTGCACTTTCCTTTTGGAGAGGACACGGAACTCATGTTGGAAAGGACATGGAACACGTCCCTTCTTTGTGCCACCCTGCCCATCCAGGAGAATGGGAAGGTAAATGAATACCCTGAGGATGATCACTGATAATCAGTGGAGAGACGATGCATGGACATCGTGATACGAACAACCCGATTGGAATCAGACCAGCGCACCCCCCATAAGGCGGGCAGAATGGTGGCACATAAGGTGAGATCATGAAATGGACACAACGAGAAGTACGCACGAGCGCCAGGATCCAGCTGCTGGACATTACCGGGGTGGTCGCCTCTGAGCTGGAAAAGAGCGGCATAAAAACCGGCGTCTGCCACGTGTATGTGCCGCATACGACTGCCGCCCTTACGATAAACGAGAACGCCGACCCTGACGTCGCCCGCGATATCCTCACCACCCTCAACAGGCTGGTGCCGGCAACGGGCGACTATCGCCACGTCGAGGGCAATTCTGATGCCCATGTCAAGGCATCGCTCATGGGCTTTTCCGCGATCGTCCCGGTCGTTGATGGCCACCTGGCCTTCGGAACCTGGCAGGCCTTGTACTTCTGCGAGTTTGACGGCCCCCGTCATCGCCACGTGCTGATCGGGATCAGTGGCGAGTAGAAGGGGATGAACCTCATCGTCATCGATGATGTAAAAAACCCGGATGAATACGGGATCATGCCTCCGCTCAAGAAAGTGTTGCCACCGGAACAACAGAACGAACTACTAAATGGAGTGAAAGCCCGTTTTGAGAAACACATGGACCGCCATACAGGTCTTCTCTGGAAAAACGTCCAGGCAAGGCTGGAAGCACATCCCGAAAAACTGTGGTCGCTCCATGAAATGGAACGAACAGGAGGGGAGCCGGAGGTGGTCGGTCATGATGAAAAAACCGGAGAATACCTCTTTTATGATTGTTCGCCGGAGAGTCCCAAAGGCCGCAGGAACATGTGTTACGATCGTGAAGGCCAGGAGGCCAGGAAGACCAAAACACCAGACAATAACGCGATTGACATGGCAGCCGCCATGGGCATTGAATTGTTAACGGAAGAGCAATACCGGTCATTGCAGGACCTGGGTAATTTCGACACGAAAACATCGAGCTGGATAAAGACCCCTCCCGCGATCAGACAACTCGGCGGGGCCCTCTTTGCCCATTCCCGGTACGGCAGGGTCTTTCTCTTCCACAACAGTGCGCCATCGTTCTATGCCGCAAGGGGATTTCGTGGCTCGCTCCGAGTCTGAACTGGTGGGCTTTCTCACTCTCGCCCGGTTTGGGAGGGGACCCCCTCGCCTTCCCTCTCCCCATGCCATGGATTAAAAGAATTTTGCCTCGTAAAAAAATCCCAGATCCTCCCGGACGACCTTCAGTTGCCCGAGGGCTTCAGTATACCCGTGACGAATGGCAGCATCAGATAACGTAGCAATCAGCTGATCCGTCAGGTCCAGGTATTCGGAGAGGAACTGCTGCCCCTGATCGCGGGCATCGATCAGGTTATCCATCCGGTCACAGAGCTTGACAAGGATCGCCTGGCCTGGAGCATGGAGAATCCGGTCCAGCGTGTCGGCAAACCGCTCCTGATTCCCGGGAATTGCAGGATTCTTGGTAAGGGCCAGGACGATGGCGTAGATTTCATGCAGGTTATTCTCGGGAAGACACGTCTCTTCCAGTGTTTCACGGACAATCGCATCCCCCTCAGCATGGTCCTCGATCACGTCATGGAGCCAGGCCGCAATGATGCCGACATGGTTCCCGCCGTAATGGGCGACGCACTTCGCCACCCGCTCAGGATGGACAATGAAAGGAGTTTTGCCATCCTTCCTGGTCTGACCCTCGTGGGCTTCGGTCGCTGCTCTCGAGACGATTGCTATCGCTTTCTCCTCCACGCCCTCCATTGAGAATACCCCCTTCAGCACCACCATATCATCACCATCACCATTGAATGTTTCGGGGGGGTGGTTCCTTCCTGACCGGACCATGGGATCGAGAAGGGAATTTTTTTTGTGTTCCCCAGACCTTACTCCCGCGTCCTGAACCAGATCGCCCGGTCATGAATGATGTCCTCGTAATCGGCACCCGAGGCCGTGGCCGGATTGAGGTAGGCCCGGTAGCCGATGATGATCGGGTCGGTAAGGTTGAGACAATAGCCGGGGCTTGCGCACGGATGTTCCGAAGTCGCGGTCGGCGCAACGACATAGTACTTGTCATGTTTGTCGTTCGGCGGCTGGCGCAGCACCTTCACCGCGTACAGGTAGGGCGCCATCGGGTCCCCGGGGATGTATTCCTCGGCACTCCCCGTGAAGTCGTGGTTCGTCATGCTCACCACGCCGTTCCAGCTGCGGCCGCCACACCCGAACACGTACTGCCACGGGTGCTCCTCGCACGAACTGGTGACCCAGTCTCCGTACACCCCGAAATTGGAATAGGTAGCCAGGCCGGTTGCCGCATGGTTGACCCCGTAGACCACCACCATATCATCGTTCCCCAGGGTGAAATTCGCAGCCTCGCCGGAAAGCGATGTCCGCAGGTAGGGCGTGTCGGAGGCTTCCCCGGCAACGAACTTGTGGTAGAGGGGCGAGCCGGGATCAGTCTCCTCGAGCACCTCCCTTGATTCGGCAAACCAGCGGATGGATTCATAGGATTCGTACCGGACATGGGGCGTCTGGTTGAGGATGGCGTTTTCCAGTCGCTCCAGCCCAGCGTTCAGGTCAGGATAGAGCTTGCTCTCGCTCTTCCATCTGCGGACCCGCTGCTCGGGCGTGGGGAACGGATCCAGCGTCAGTGCCTCTTCGGGCGTAACCCGCCATACTCTGGCATAGTGGTCGTCACTGAGGTAATGGTTCCCCTCGGCCTTGCTGACGAAGTTGGCCGTGCGCATCAGGATGATGAACGAATCGGCGAGCCGGGTCTCGGGATAGACCCCGAGATTCAGCAGCCCGGAAGGAATGACATAGGGGTTGATCATGGATTCGGGATAACCGGCCTCCTGGGCAAGTTCCGATACGCGCTCATAGACGCCCCTGTCAGCCGTGAAGATCACTATCGTCTGTTTGCGGAAGGGGGTGCCGTTCCCCTGGGTCTTGATCAGGGCGCTGTTGAGCGGATCGTTCACGGCGGCGACCATCCAGTCCCCTTTGGGAATGAGGCTATCCTTGTGCCGGACCCAGAGGAAGACCGTGAAGCTGAAGTAGTCGCACGCTGGCGGTGTCGGCCCCAGGTAGACAACTGCCTCGTCAGGCCTGAGCCGAAAGATCGTGAACCCCCCCTACAAAGGAAGTTCCTCGCCGAAAGGGGAGATCGGCACCATCAGCACTTTGTAGGGTTGGCCTGCATTGTTGCCGTTGGCCGAATCACCGATTCCGGAGTCCAGCAGGTCGACGATCGGATCGATGGGTGTCATCTGGCCGCTGGTGATAATAAATCCGTTCTCCTCCAGGGTTGCCCGAAAGGACGCCACCCTGCCGTGGTCCTCGTCGCTGGCGCCTGGTGAATCCGGCACGGCGGTCTTCAACGACTGGGCGGAACCAGACGGCGAAATGAGGGTTGATTTCACTGGTGCGGATGTTGCAGGTATAAAAAGTGTTCCAACAAGACACAGGATAAGAACGAATGCTAATTTTTTATTCATGGTTCATGAGATATTTTCATGAACTATATATTTCTCCTTTATCTCTCAGGACAATACAGCGACTTGTGGGATCAAAGAATGTTCATCCTCGTTTCCACCTTCACCCCGCATTCTTCCCTTTTTTATAGCATCATCCCCTACCCCTGATCAGGAGCCAGTCGCATGCTACCCCGGGTAATCCTTCACGTTGCCACCAGCCTCGACGGCCGGATCACGAACTTCCCTGCGAATCTCGACCAGTATTATGCCCTTGCGGCGACCTGGAAGCCGGATGCCATCCTGTTCGGCAGCGAGACGGTCCTTGCTGCCCTCCGCGAGAACCCGTCGCTCGAAGTGCCACAGGAACACGAAGATCTGTTCACTCCACATGAGGGTGCAGAGGATACCCGGCCGCTCCTGGTGATCGCTGACAGCCGGGGGAGAGTCCGGTGCTGGGACGCCATCCGGACCTGGCCGTACATGCGGGACCTCCTTGCATTCTGTTCCGCTGCAACTCCGAAGGAGTATCTCGACTCCCTGGCAGAACGGAGGATCGACACCATCATCGCCGGGACGGACCGTATCGATATGCGTGAGGCATTGGACCAGCTGAACAGGAGATACAACGTCGAAACGGTCCGCGTCGATTCAGGGGGGACCCTCAACAGCGTCCTCCTCAAAGCTGGGGTGGTGGAGGAAGTGAGCGTGCTGGTCCACCCCTTCCTGGCCGGGGGGAAGCCGGACCCGACCATGTTCGACCCGGTGAAGGCAGGATTCCCGGATCTCCAGGTCCCCCTGCGGCTCATGCGGACCGAAGTCGTGGGAGATGGCCTGGTCTGGGCGAGATATTCCTGTGAGAATACCTCATGAGCGTTCCTATGAGAATACCTCATGAAATGTGATCCCGAGCAGGTGCGAAAAAGGATTCTGATGAGTTCCGGAAAGGCCCCGCCGTCAGGTGAGGCCGTCTCCTTTCACAGCAATCTTGTTGATGAGGGCACTGATATCAGGCATCTGTGCCCACGATATCAACAGAGGTAAAATCCATGCAAGGAACTCTTTTGTGGTCTCCGCAGCCGATATTCCCATAATAACAGCGGCAACTACCAGAAAAAAAGAAAGAAATTGTCTCATTGTATCGTTCCTCCTTATCTGCTATTGCTCCTCCTTTTGGATAAGAGGTAAGAAGGACAGGAATCAGGATCGATGATAATTTTTTTGAACCACCTCCCTTGATCATTCGCACGAAATACCATACCTTGGAGCGGGAGGTTCGTACTGATAACCCGTGCCGGATTCCTTTGAACGTTCAGGGAGGAGAGCAATGGGAGCGATACGTGTGCGGATATTCCTTGCAGTGACGGTTTTTCTGTACAGGGAAAGAAGATCGTGAGGAAGTACTGGTCTGAAGAGCATGAATGCACTATTGAGGGGAACCTCACCATTCTAGTCCATCTGGGTGAGCTGTATGAGATTTCCGCAGGTATCATCGAAGATGACGATAGTCGAGCCGGGTGTCTTCATCGGCTCCATGGTGAATTTCACGCCAAGGTTCTGGAGTCTCCGGTACTCCTTCTGCAGGTCATCAACAAAGAACATCGCTGCGGGAATACCCTGGCTGAAGATCGATTCCTGGTAGGATTTTGCTGCCGGGTTTTCATTGGGTTCAAGCAGTAACTGGGGACCATCCTGCTCTTCTGCTGAGACAACGGTCAGCCACCGGTAGTTCCCTGCTGAAATATCCGTTTTCTTCACAAAGCCAAGAACTCCGGTATAAAATCTGAGAGCCTTGTTCTGGTCGTCCACGAATACACTGGTCAGTTTGATCTTCATGGCCGAATACCTGCATTCAATACACTTATCCCTATCGTGGAATTCCAGCAATTGAAACAACGTCCAATCATGTGCAACATGATCAGGGAAGTACAATAATCCAATCCATTTCCTCGCTGTTCTCTCAGAATGAGAGCATATTCCCTCCCAACCCGGCACACCTTCACCCCTTTTTTCCCCAGGAGTTCATCCTTCCTGGTCCTGGGAGGCGAATAAACGTACTCGCGAGAGATTTAGTATGCCGCTTGTAATGGCAGTATGGGGGATATTCATGTGCCCCGGCACTCCGCCCGGAAGAAAGACAGGGTATTTCAGGAGGGAAAAAGGATTTTTGGACGTCTTCAGATCACGTGGTGGGGGACAAATCAATAATGGGTGGGGATGGCGTGCGCTGCCACGTCTTCAGATCACGTGCGGGAGGACGTCTTCAAAGACCCTGAGACCCGCCTCACAATCAGCACTGAAATTCCCAAAGATGAGGTGATCGAATCCCAGCCGTTTCCACTCTTCGATTCGCTGGATGATATCTTCGGCGCTGTGCCAGAGCTCCATCTGGGATCCCTCACCAGCGACTTCGATCTTCGCCTCCGAGGCAGAGACCTTCATCGCTTCAGGATCCACGAGATGGTCCGGGTCGTAAAAATATAGAACCGCGAGGGCACGTTCCATGGTCTTTGGATCTTTTCCCGCCTTTCGTGCACCGGCCTCGAAGTTCGGGAAGATCACGTCCCTGACGACGGCGGGATTCCTTGCAACGGTGATCAGGTGATCTCCCAGGAGCCCTGCCATCGTTGATGCCCGTGGACCGATTGCGCTGAAATACACGGGGATCGGCTGCTCCGGCCTGGTGAACAGGGAGGCGTTCGTGAGGGTGTAATACGAGCCGGTAAAACTGGTAGGGACGGTGCTCGTCCAGAGCTTCGACATAACGGAAAGTGCCTCTTCGAGCATCTCAAGCCGTTTTCCCGGATGGGGCCATTCCCCTCGCACCACCGCCATCTCGTTCAGCTCTTCCCCGGAACCGACCCCTATCCCCACCCGTCCCGGGTACATCGCCCCCATGGTGGCAAAGGCATGCGCCACAACGGCAGGGTTATACCGCATGATCGGGGCAGTGACTGCAGTGGCAAAGAATACCCGGTCCGTGGCCTGGAGGGCAGAGCTCATCCAGGTCCAGGCAAACCCGCATTCGGTCATGTGGGGTACAGGCAGGAAGTGATCATCGACCCAGATGGAATCAAATCCCAGCTGTTCAGCCAGTAGTGCATGGTGCAGCGCATCGGTCGGCCGGGACCGTTCGATACTCGGGCTGTATCCTATTTTGCATCGCATGGACATCCTCGTTCAATGATATCCACAGGAGGTAAAAAGCTTCTCGCTTTTTTGGATGGACCACATTCCCCTCCCGGCCTTCTGGAGGATTCCGGGTGGAAGACATCGGTGCAATCTCCATGGAAAAAACCCATTCACTGCCACCGAAGGCTTGCCCGGGGATCACCAGAGGGGATTTTTCCCAATCCTCCCCTGTGTTCCCGCGAATGTTATTCCGGAGAATAAAAAAAGAATCACGGTATTATGGCGGGGTATCCCCCTGGAATCAGATCATGCCACCTTCAGGTCCTTCTCTTCCGATAGCGTGCAGTTGAGGGCGTTATCCCAGGCAGCAATCTGATACCGCACACTCTGATTCCTGTACTGCTCCAGGCTGACCGAAACACTGCCTCCCGTCAGGTTTTCAAAGAGACGCCGGATGACCGTCCCGTTGATAAGAAGATCGATCCTCGCGAGTTTATGATTGCAGGGAGTTGGCTCCGACGCAGTGTAGTGGAACACGTACCGCTGATCAGCCTGCCTGCAGGAAACGGTCACCCCCTCGGGGGCATTGAAGTCCTCGTGGGTCCTTGCATTCCCCATCCCCGCCTGGAGCGGATAACTCCCCGGACCGCAGCCAGGGTAGGTCTCCCGCAGCCATTTCTTGTGGTGTTTGAAAGCATCGAACCCTTTCAGGTCGATATATGCCGGCCTGTTGATCCCGATCCCATCCCTGAATGCCGATTCGAGGAGGGGGATCGAATCCAGCTGGAACCCGGCAAGCAGCGTCTCGACCGTGTCAATAGCGACCGATTCCTTCGAACAGAGGATCGCATTCATAAGGATGAAATCGGTTTTGGCATCAGGATCGTCGACATTGTTTGCCGGGCCACACCGGTTCCCCGTAAGGGCATCCATGATCACCAGATCGAACCCCCGTGTGCGGTTCATCGCACACAGGTAATCAAGGAACAGGCGGATATCGCCAGTACCGTATCCATATCCCGCATGCTCCTGTTTCTCAAGGAGACCAAGCATCGTTCCCCAGTGGAGTTTGAGCGCCCCGGTCATGCCGCAGAACCCATGGCTTTTCAGAACCGGGATCCCGATATACACATCGCAATAGTCTGCCTCTCCCCGGGCCTGTTCCTTCGTCCGGAGGAACTTTGGAAACCACACCTCGCTCCTGCCCCTGATTGGTTCATCGACGACGGTCAGGAACCGCTCCGATATCGGTACTGCATCAAGGTTGACGAGCTCTGCTCCGGAGCCTCCATCGAGTATCCCATCGGCATTGTAATCGTAGCAGACATCGCTCTCATGGACGGATTTCCCCTCACTCCGCTGTAAGCGGGCATAGTAAAAACTTTGTGGATTATTCTTATCCGAGGGATCCTTTTCAGGAGTGAATATCGCATCGATGACCTTCAGGTCCGCGGTTCCCCCAAATCCGATGATCTCCCGGACTTTCCCGGCGACGTATTTCACAATACGCGGGTCTGAAATGATCCCGCGCCCCTTCTCCCCTGGCAGGCCCTGGCTTGGACCGACGATATTGACCTTGATCACCACCCTGTCCCCCGGCCTGATGATTGCCGAGAGACCCTGCGGTCCCAGCACCTGTGCGATTGCAGCATCGATCAGGCCAGGGATCTCTTCATCAGCGGGCTCCCGGGTCATGCAGGAAAACCCTACGACCGGCAAGGGATGATCGGGGTGGATTTTCGGCGGTGTTTTTGTTTTTTCATAAACTGCATCGATGGTCGTTCCCCTGACCCCCCCTATCAGGGGGAGCTGTTTCATATCATTGTGAATTTTCTCCCATCGGCGACTGACATCGCTGGAATAATGAACTCCCCCCGGAGGGGAGGTGGTGCCCGCATCCGAGCAGGTGTTCGATTCTGGATCATCAGACAGATTCATGGTACTAACCCTCTTCGATCAGCAATAGGATCATCATCATTAATACCTTGCGGAAATCAACCTGACGTGGTAGCGATTCCTCCCCCAGCGTTTGGACTGGCGAAGCGCCATGGATTCCTGTCCCGGGGATCCGGCCGAAAGAATGGTGGCGTGATGGGTATTGATTGAAGTCAAGGCCATCCTCGATTGCATGGGAGCAGGGCTATCGGAGAAAAGGTCAGGATAAGGGAAGGAGGACAGGTATGGATAAAAACGGCTATTACCAGGACAAGATCAGTATCGTGACCGGTGCGAATTCGGGGATCGGGTATGCCCTCTGTGAAGAACTGCTGAAGAGAGGAGGGACGGTCTACCTGGCAGGCCGCGACCAGAAGAAGGTTGCGGAAGCCGCCGGACACCTCTCCGCGTTCAGGGACCATGTACGGACGCTTATCGTGGACGTTACGAAACAGGAGCAGGTACAGAAGGCGATTGAACGCACTGCGAAAGAAGCAGGCCGGCTGGATATGCTGTTCAACAATGCCGGGATCTTCAAACCCATGCTGTTTGAAACCGGCACACTTGACGACTGGAAAGCCATGATTGATACCAACCTGTGGAGTGTCATCTATGGGGTGCAGGCTGCCGTTCCGATCATGCTCAGGCAGGGATCAGGCCATATCGTGAACACCTCGTCCCTGGCCGGCCTCGTGCCCTACCCGATGCAGGTGATTTACGATACGACGAAATATGCAGTTGTCGGGCTGTCAGAAAGCCTGCGGTACGAGTATGCGGAGAAAGGGATCCGGGTATCGGTCATCTGTCCCGGGGATATCGCAACCCCGGTCTTTTCCAAGATTGTCGACAGCAAGGGGCAGGGAGCAGCCATCCCGCCGGAAGCATATCCCGTTGACAAGGCGGCATCGTACATCCTTGACCATGTTGCGGAAGGCGATGGGCGAATTATTGTTCCATATGAACCCAATCACCTCATCTACGGGGGGTATATCCTCGGGGACAAGAAGGTGGAGGAGTTCCTGCTGAAACACGCCCATGACCACCGGATCCGGTTCGAAAAAGAGGGGCGTTTTATCTGATCGATGCGAGGGAGGACGGAAATGATGACGGTAACCAGATGCAATGATGAGAGGAATCCGGATTGGTCCGGCTGGCCTGGACCAGGTACTCCCCTTTCCGGCGGTGGATGTGGATGAGCAACGGGAATACCTCAGAGGACTCTTCTGCTCGGCTCCAACCCTATATCGCGAAGAGAACGGAGATCGATCTCTCGATCGAGGTTGTCCTGCTTGTCGTCGGTGGGGTATTTTTTCTCCTCTTCGGAGCACTCCTCTTCCTGATTGACAAGGGGATGCTCCCGTACAGCGAGGACAGCATGTACGGGCTCTTCGTGGTCCTCGTCTCGATGCAGATCATCACGATGGGAAAGACACCATTCGGCGACTTCCTCCGCTCATGGGTCGTCGTGATCATCGGGCTCATCACCGCGATACTTGGTACCCTCGCCATCTTCTTTCCCGGGTACCTGAGCCTCGAGATCCGTGTCCTTGCCGCCCTGATCGTCCTTTTCACCGGAGCTCTGGGGCTGCTGCAATTGTTCACCGCGAGGGATAAGGCCAGGATATGGATGAAGGTCCCCGGGATCCTGCAGCAGCTGACGATCGCCTGTGTCCTGGTGTATGGAATCGAGCTGGTATTGGGCATCATCACGCTGCTCCCTGGCATCGTTCCCAATCCGCTGACCGCAGTGCTCTGCCTCATTTTTGGGTTATCCCTCTTCTTCCTTGCCTGGTGCATCCATATGGTACATAAGCAGTACCCTTCCGGAGACGAGAAGGCAGCTTCCCCGACCCCCCGCTCAACGAGCGTATTCTGCCTGTTAAAAGAGGCCTCCCTGACGGTGGGAAATACCTTCAACACCTACCAGGGATGTCTCACCATCCTTGTCGGAGTACTCACCCTCTTTTTGATCATAGGGATATTCCCCGCGTTCAATGCGGATGGGCAGATCGGGCTGCTCCTGCTTTTGACCTCCCTCCAGCTGCTTGCTCTGGGCCAGTTTGTCGGAAGCCAGGTGACCCGGTCGTGGCTGGTGGTAGCATTCGGGCTCCTCTGTGCCGCTGCAGGGATCTTCTCCTGCATCGTCCCTGGGATCCTTGCCGGGATCATCCAGCCGCTCCTCGGCATCCAGAACATTGTCACGGGAGTGCTGCTCCTCGGAACACAGATCATTGCGCCGACACTGTACGGGATACGGCACCCTCCTTCCCAGCCGGTTCCGCTCCCGCCAATCATCCGGCAGCTGTTCCTCGTCCTCATGGTCACCGGGATCGTGACGATCGTGTTCGGCATCAACACGATTGCACCCGTCCTCCTCCCGAACCTGCTCGGGATGGTGCTCTATGCCTTCGTCCTGCCTCTCCTCGTTATTATCATGGGGCTCCTCTCGCTGATCACGGTCTTAATCACCCAGAAGCTCCAGCAGGGTGCTGCAACCGCGTCGTGAAGAGCGATCCTCTCTCTTTTCCTGTCACAATGGGCAGACCAGTTCTGTTTGGATTCCTCGCTCTCTTATGGGTTTGAGTATGCCCCGCTCACGAAACCGATCTGGTAGAGTCGTCTGGTATCATACGGGTAGCTCAGTTCTCGTCCGTTCATTCCAGTACTCGTGCTTTGGTGGTGTCAAGGACTACCTCCCCCTCTGCCAGTATGGACAAGAACACCTTCTTTACCGGGAGATTGGCGAGAGCTTTGATGATGTGGTGCTGTCGTGGATTCTGCATCACGGAGAGCTCTGTCCATTGGAGGGTGCCTTTCCCGCGGTATGCCCTCTCCACCGCCATCCATTGCGGGAAATGGATAAACTGGGAGAGGTCCGCTCCAGGGGCACCGACCTTTGGAATATATCTCCATCCGATGAAATCAAGGGACTTGATCTGGAGTTTCATGCGTTCCAGGTCCGTGCCGGTGATCGGACCGCCCGCTTCGAACTGCATCGAAAGGAATGTGTTTCCCTCGTAGCTGAGGGACGTGGCATAGTAAGGCCGAAAGACATGCAGGTCCTCGATGTCGGCAAAGATCTTCGGCACCCCGGTCTGCTCCCGCCCGGTGAGGATGGGGGCGGTCCTGTTCTCCCAGACGACCAGGGGATATGCTGCATCAACGTGGTCCCGCTTCCCGTTGAAGCGGGCAGGGACGGATACCGTTACCAGGTTATATTTTCCCCCTCCGAGCCAGTTGATCTCGGTCAACTGGTCCAGGGCCACCTTCACTTCCGGTGCCAGGAGTTCGAGTTCTTCCGGGATATAGCGTTCGAGTGCTGCACGTTCGGTCTCAAAGGTCACCGCCAGCATCGTTGCCTTCTGTCGTGCCTGATAGGACGTATCGAACCTATCGCCTCCAAAATGGACAGGCATCAGATATGACATGTCTTTTTGCAGTCGGAACATGGTAATCGTCCAACTATTCCTGCTGAACGGATAAAAGTTTTTTTCGTTGTTTTCCCTGATATTCGGACGGGAGAGAGGAATTTTTTTATCAGTTCGTGTTGTATGCATCGTAGGGTCACATGGCCTGACCGCTGGACAAGAAAGGAGATTGTGAAGAGTATGGGTATAAAAATCGGATATTTTGCAGTAACGGATACCATGACACCAGCCGGGTGTTTACGGCAGGCAATTGAAGCCGAAAAGATCGGATTCGACACGATATGGGTCGAAGATCACCTTATCGCGATGCCGGGGGGAAAGGAGTGCAGCTTTGCGTGGACGGTCATGAGTTCGGCGCTCCAGGCGACGAAGAAGGTCCCCTTCATCACCGGCGTCACCGCTCCTATCATGCGGTACCACCCGGCAATCGTTGCACAGGCGTTCGCCACAATGGGGGCGATGTATCCGGGACGCGTCGGACTCGGTGTGGGTACGGGTGAACCACCGAACGAGATGGCGGTCTACCGCGGCGAATGGCCCTCCAACAATATGCGGCTTGAGATGCTCGAAGAGGCACTCACCGTAATGATCCGGCTGTGGATGAGTGATAAGCCCGTCAGCTTCTCTGGGAAGTACTACACGCTCAAGGATGCGGTCCTGCTGACGAAGCCCAGGGAGAAGGTTCCTCTGTACGTCAGCGCAATCGGACCACGTGCGGCGGATCTGGCGGGACGCCTTGGCGACCACCTGATCACGCTTGCAAACAACCCCCAGTATATCAGGGATGAGCTCTTCCCTGCCCTCGAGGCCGGCGCCAGGGCGTCGGGGAGGGATCCGGGCACTATGGAACGCGTCGGGCATTTCGCGTACGTCTACGACCCGGAGCAGGTGGTCACCCTTGAACACCTCCAGCAGGACGCCGGCACCATCCAGGGGGGCGCCATGTCGAAAGCCTTTGCAAGCGAGTTCATCTCGATCTTCCATACTGCAGAGGATTTTATCAAGAAGATCGAGGCGATGAAGCGGATGGGGTATACGCATCTCGCAATCGCCGATCAGAGAATGGGGATCGCGAAAGGACCCCGCCCCTCCCTGGACGAGGCTGCGGGACTCAGGATATGGAAGGACGTCCTTCCGCACGTCAGATAAGACGCACTGGCGTCCGATGCGAAACGAACGTTGGATGAAGACAATGGGATGAGGGAAGAGGATGAAAACAAAAATTGGGTATTATGCAATAGGCGATGCCTGGACACCAGCCGAGTGTTTACAGCAGGCAGTAGCGGCCGAAAGAATCGGATTTGACACGATATGGGTTGAAGATCACCTGGTAGCGATGCCCGGGGGGATCGAATGCAGCTTCGCCTGGACCGTTATGAGTTCAGCGCTCCAGGCAACGAAGAAGGTCCCCTTCATCACCGGCGTCACCGCCCCCATCATGCGGTACCACCCGGCCATCGTTGCACAGGCGTTCGCCACCATGGGAGCGATGTATCCGGGACGCGTAGGACTCGGCGTGGGTACGGGCGAGCCGCCGAACGAGATGGCGGTCTACGGCGGCGAATGGCCTTCCAACAATACCCGGCTTGAGATGCTCGAGGAGGCACTCACGGTTATGAACCGGCTGTGGACGAGCGATGCCCCTATCAGCCATTCCGGGAAGTATTACACCCTCAATAACGCGGTCCTGCTCACAAGGCCGAAGGAGAAGGTCCCCGTGTATGTCAGCGCTATCGGACCACGTGCGGCGGATCTGGCGGGACGCCTTGGCGACCACCTGATCACGCTTGCAAACAACCCCCAGTATATCAGGGATGAGCTCTTCCCTGCACTTGAGGCCGGTGCCAGGGCATCGGGGAGGGATCCGAGCACCATGGAACGCGTCGGGCATTTCGCGTACGTCTACGACCCGGATCAGGTGGTCACCCCTGAAAACCTCCAGCAGGATGCCGGTACCATCAGTGGAGGTGCGATGTCGAAAGCCTTCTCAAGCGAGTTTATCTCGATCTTCCATACAGCAGAGGATTTTATCAGGAAGATCGAGGAGATGAAGCGGATGGGGTATACGCATCTTGCGATCGGCGACCAGAAAATGGCGATCGCAAAAGGCCCCCGCCCGGCATTGGACGAGGCTGCGAGCCTCAGGATATGGAAGGACGTCCTCCCGCACGTCAGGTAAATGCGGACTGCGAAAACGAAAGTTGGATGAAGACAATGGGATGAGGCACACTTCTCGATGGGTTCAAGCATGGTACTGACCCTGAACCTGCCTCGGTTGGCATACCGGGCAACAGGTTTCAATACTTTTATCGCGCGTGCCTGCGAACAACCCCCGGTATATCAGGGATGAGCTCTTCCCTGCCCTCGAGGTTGCCTCCAGGGAGTCGGGCAGGGACCCGAACACCATCGAACGTGTCGGGCATTTCTCCTACGTCTACGACCCGGACCAGGTGGTTCGGCTTGAGCAGTTACAGCAGGATGCCGGTACCATCCAGGGAGGCGCCATGGCAAAGGCCTTCGTAAGCGGGGTCATCTCGATCTTTGCATTCGGCAGAAGATTTCATCAGTAAGATCGAGGAGATGAAGGGGATGGGGTATGATCATCTCGCAATTGCCAACAATAGCATTATTGTGGAGAAGGCAAGCCATGTGCCTTATTACGAAGCGCCCAGCCTGAAGATCTGGAATGAGGTCCTTCCGCACGTCAGGTAACAGCGGACTGGCGTGCAGGACGATCGGGATAATCCATCTTTTTTTGGGGAATAACGCTCTGTTAACCTGGAATTTCCACCGGTGCATTAATCCTACCATGACGCAATCTCAATCATGACCTTATGGTGTCTCTCTCCTGATTGAGAGGGAGGTGAACATGATCGTTCTCCTCGCACAATCAACATATCATCGCATGGGCGGCCAACCCGGGAATATCAAGTCATTAGGTGTAAGTATATAAATACCAAAAGAAATTATTGGATGATACTCATGAAAAAAGACAAGATTTACACCAATAGGTTTATCCTTATACTTTTTTTGGTGATTTTCATCATTCTCGCCGCAGGTGTAGTATCCGCTTTCCCTCAATCAGATACTACCAACCAAAGTACCTCTCATAACCCTGTTGTCACGAAAACATATTCCCCAGAAACATATACATATACCCAAAAAAATTTTAATTACACCCCTAAAACGTTCCCTTCAAGGATAAAAACACCTGTTGTACAACCAATTAAATCTCCTACAACACGCCCTACTGACCTTCCTGTTGTACAACCTACTAAAGCTCCTCCAATACGGCCTCTTAAACCTCCTGTTATACAGCCTATCAAAACTCCCATAACACTCCCTACAAAAACACCTGTTGTACAACCAACAAAATCGCCACCCTCTGCCGAGGTCCAGCAGCTCGTCCAAAACCTGAAGGGGGATTACCAGACTTCGATGGCCGCTCGGGAGAAGCTAGTCCAAATCGGTCCATCCACGATTGACGCTATCCTGCCGCTCCTGCGCCAACAGGATTATTATGTTCGGTTTGCTGCAGCCGACACCCTCAGGAGACTTAATTATAGGGTATAGTACCATTTTAACCACTACCTCGTAACAAATATACGAGGGAGAAATGGCAAAAATTCAATGCCCAAAATGTCAGGAAAAAAAGTTATACAAATTGGGCAATGGAAAGAGGCGATGTTC
>WBZO01000719.1_pt1 | contig 63127 bp, 58 predicted proteins | sample 5204261 | NCBI WGS metagenome assembly WBZO01 (sample SAMN12412400, study PRJNA552823) | activated sludge metagenome | isolation source: activated sludge from anammox sidestream of wastewater treatment plant... | place: USA: North Carolina | collected 2017-09
ACAACTATCCGTGTTGCCGCCCCTCGTATTTGCAGGTGAGTGCGATCAACTTCGCGACCACTTGGCCGAAGTTGCCGACCGCAAGGCATTTGTTTTGATGGGTGGCGACTGCGCGGAGACCTTCGCCGCAAATACTGCCGATTCAATTCGCGCCAGGTTACAAACAGTTCTGCAAATGGCTGTCGTGCTGACGTACGGAGCCAGGATGCCGGTCGTCAAAGTGGGTCGAATGGCTGGGCAATACTTCAAGCCCCGTTCCGCGCCCACCGAAACCCGCGATGGCCTAACAGCGAACTCCTACCTCGGTGATGGCGTCAACGAACTTGCGTTCGACCCAGACGGCAGACGGCCAGATCCGCATCGCCTGATCGAGGCGTACAACGCATCAAGTGCCGCACTCAACCTGGTACGCGCATTCACGCAGGGCGGCTACGCCGACCTTCGGCAAGTGCATGCTTGGAATCAGGATTTTGTGCGCGACAGTCCAGCGGGGCAACGCTACGAACGATGGGCCGCAGAGATTGATCGCGCGTTGTCGTTCATGGAGGCGTGTGGGGTCGACCCGGAAGAGTTCCGTCGAGTCGACTTTTACGCGGCGCACGAAGCCCTCGTCCTGGACTACGAGAAACCGCTTGTCCGGATCGACTCCCGCACCGGCAACCCTTACTCAGTATCAGGGCATTTCCTCTGGGTGGGGGAACGCACGCGCGACCCCGAAGGTGCGCACGTCGATTTTGCTTCCACGATTCATAACCCGATTGGCGTGAAACTCGGCCCAACCACGGACCCTGAGGTTGCCCTCACGTTGTTGGAACGCCTCAACCCGGACCGGATCCCCGGGCGCATCAGCCTCATCACTCGCATGGGCGCCGGAAAGGTTCGCGACATCCTGCCCAACATTGTTGAGAAGGTTGAGGCCAGCGGGCACAACGTCGTCTGGATCTGCGACCCGATGCACGGCAACACCCGGACGTCGGCGTCAGGCCATAAGACCCGACAGTTCGACGACGTCATTGATGAGGTTCGCGGCTTCTTCGAAGTTCACAAGGCAATAGGCAGTCACCCCGGTGGCATTCACATCGAACTCACCGGCGACGACGTCACCGAATGCGTCGGTGGCAGTTTCGGCATCCAGGAACACCAACTCGCCGACCGTTACGAAACCGCGTGCGACCCACGGCTCAATCGGGAGCAGTCGCTAGAACTAGCCTTCATGGTCGCCGAGATCTTGGGTGCGAGTTAGGGCAGCACTGGCGGCGTTCTCGGGCGCTCACGTGCCTTAAGCACGCTTCGCGCCCTGCGGCCTTGCCATTGCGGCCCTACCTCGCCCCAAGACTGTCAAGGGTCAATCGGGCGGCGGTTCCTACTGGCGGGCCAGGTCCAGGGTTTCGGAGATTAGGCGACCGACAGCGTCGGCTTCGATGAGGAAACCGTCATGGCCGTAGTTCGAGTGGATCGCGTGCAGGGTTGAAGCGGTGGGAATTGCATCCGCCAGTTCTTGCTGCAGATACAGCGGGTAGAGCCGATCGGAATCAATCCCACCTACGACGACAGGGACCGCGATGCTGCCAAGTGCTGCGGCGCTCCCACCTCTGCCACGACCAACATCATGAGTGGACATCGCATCGCTTAGAGCGACGTATGTTCCGGCATCAAATCGCTCTTCCAGGCGTGCAGCCTGATGGTCGAGGTACGAGGTAACTGCGAATCTTCCCGCACCTCGGTGCACTCCAGGAATCAGTTCAGAGAATGCGTCCTCACCTTCTTGAGCGTTGTTGGCGAATCGAACCGCGAGCTCATTCTCGGACCGGTAGGTCATGTGTGCTACTCGCCGGGCAATCCCCATTCCGACAGTTGGTGGTCCAGCGTCGGAATCGTAGTAGTCGCCAGCGATCCAGTTCGGGTCACTGGTGATTGCCTGGACCTGGATGGTCTGGGTCGCGATTTGGTCAGCGCTAGCGACTGCGCCGCACGCGATCGTTGCTGCAGCACTAACTCGTTCGGGATAGCCAATGAGCCATTCGAGTGCCCGAAGGCCACCCATCGATCCACCGATGATGGCGGCGAATCTGTTGATTCCCAGATGATCGGCAAGGCGGGTTTCGACATCTACTTGATCCCGAATCGTCGTTCGTGGCCACCGAGACCCCCAGGCCCTCCCGTCGGGTGCCAAGGAAGAGGGCCCGGTCGTCCCTTGACAGCCGCCCAGGACGTTGCTGGCAACAACGAACCACTCATCGGTGTCGATGGCCTTCCCTGGCCCAACAACGTTCGGCCACCACCCAGCGGAGAGGTGTCCTGGCGCAGCGGGCCCACTCACGTGGGAATCGCCGGTTAGGGCGTGAAGGACAAGGACTGCGTTGTCGTGCCCTGGATTGAGGGTTCCCCAAGTTTGGTACGCGACGGTCACGTCCGGGATTGACCCGCCGAGATCGAGGTTGAGGTCACCAACCTCGATGAAGTTCCTGAATCCGGGGGCATCCCCAAACCGCCAGTACGCGCGGTGGCTTACTGGCGGTTTGGCTCCATTCATACCTTCGCGGCCGCAAAGCCGATGTCGAGGTCGGCGAGGATGTCGTTGATGTTCTCAAGGCCGACGGCGAGCCGGATCAGGCCCGGTGTCACTCCAGCGCTTTCCTGCTCCCCTTCGGTCAACTGCGAATGGGTCGTTGACGACGGTTGAATGACCAGGCTGCGAACATCTCCGATGTTGGCGACGTGGCTGTGCAACTCAAGCGCTTCCACGAAACGAGTCCCCGCTTCCTGCCCGCCTTCGATGTCGAAGGCAAGTACGGCACCAGGTCCTTTGGGTGCGTACTTCTTCGCTTGTTCATTCCAAGGGCTGCTGGCGAGCCCCGCGTAGTTGACGCTTCTGACCTGTGGATGCGCGTCCAGATATGCGGCGACGGCTTCAGCGTTCTGTACGTGTCGCTCGATTCGGAGACTGAGGGTCTCAAGCCCTTGCGCGATGAGCCATGCGTTGAATGGTGCGACCGCGCTTCCGAGGTCGCGAAGTAACTGGACCCGTGCCTTCAGAATGTAGGAGAGATTGGCGCCGAACGCCGAACCCACACCAAGGTCACGCGCGTAAACCAGTCCGTGGTAGCTGGGGTCAGGCTCATTGAAGTTCTTGAACCTGTCGGGGTACTGCGCGTAGTCGAAGGCGCCGCCGTCGACGATCACACCGGCGATTGCCGTCCCATGGCCGCCGAGGTACTTCGTCGCGGAGTGCACGACGATGTCGGCACCCCACGCGAGCGGGTTTATGAGGTAGGGCGTTGCGACGGTGTTGTCGATGATGAGCGGAACGCCCGCTTCATGCGCCACCTTGGCCACGGATTCGATATCCAGTACGTCGTTGGCTGGATTGGATATTGACTCGGCGAAGAAGGCCTTGGTGTTTGGGGCGACGGCCTTTGCCCACGAAGCTGGGTCGTCGGGATCTTCTACGAAGCTGACGCTGATGCCGAGCTTGGGCAGCGTGTAGTGGAACAAGTTGTACGTGCCGCCGTACAGCCGGGGGCTGGACACGATGTGGTCGCCCGCTTCGGCGACATTGAGGATGGCGATCGTTTCGGCGGCTTGTCCGCTCGACACCAACAGCGCGGCAACACCTCCCTCGAGGGCCGCGATCCGGTCTTCCACCGCGGCCTGGGTCGGATTCATGATTCGGGTGTAGATGTTGCCCAACTCGCGCAGTGCGAACAGGTCCGAGGCATGTGCTGTGCTTGCGAAGGTGTAGGAGGTTGTCTGGTAGATCGGCAGTGCGCGCGAATTCGTTGTTTCGTCGACGGTCTGACCGGCGTGGATCTGTTTGGTCTCAAATGCCCAGCTATCGCTCATTACTTCTTCTCCATCTGATGTGGTTGTTGGTTGGGTACTCGTTGATTGGTGGCTGCGACTCGGCGGCACACGGATCTGCGCAGATCAACGCTGTGGGGAGCGGCGGAAACGTCAGAACCTGGCCGTGCCTACTAGTTCGTTGAGTAGTGCCACGGTCGAGGTGAGTTTGACGGTTCAGCAACAGCGAGGGCCTCGCGCGAGTGGGCCGCAGGCAAGTTCGTCAGAACTTGCGACATCGCATTCGTTGCATCGTCATCTTGGTGCTCCAGACCTGTCGTGGCTGATCGCCTTCAGGCGACCCTATGGTGTCTGAAATCGGGGGAGTCCAGAGGGGTCCACTTGCCGACTCCGCTGGCGCGAGATTGCGGACCTAGACCAGAGTGATGGTGACGGTTGAGCCCTTGGCGACCACGTTCCCGGGGCCCGGGTCCTGACTGTAGACACGGCCGATCACGACGACTGGCAATTGATTGCGAACCGAGACCTTGAGGCCCACGCTCTGTAGTTTCCCAACGGCCGACGCTCGATCCATACCCACGACATTTGGAACCGTGACCGGTGGTGGTCCCTTCGAGACCACGAGGGCGACGGCGCTGCCGACCAGAACGCTCGTTCCGCCCTTCGGGTTACTGGAAATCACGAGACCCTTCGACACTGAGTCGCTGTACTCCTCGGTGGATGTCGACGTCAGACCCGCCGCCTTCAGATCTGCCTCGGCCTTGGACTGCTTGGCCCCGGTCAGCTTCGGAATCTTCACCATTTGCGGGCCAGCTGAGGTTCGGGCGGTGATGGTGTCGCCCCGCTTGATTGTGGTTCCGGCTGTGGGGGTAGTCGCAACGATCGCACCCTTGGGCACGGTTGTGCTGAAGTCCTCCCCGGCGACGGTGAGGCTGATGTCGTTGGGCGTCAGCTGGGCCTTCGCGGCGGCGGGAGTCATGCCGACTAGGGCGGGGACCGTGACGAGTTGAGATTTTGTGTACGCCCACGTACCAACTCCGGCCGCGGCACCGAGTAGGGCGAGAACGACCAAGGCAATAAGAATGCGGAATCGTCGCGGACGTCGTGGCTTTGGTTCCGCGCTTGGGACCGGAGGTGGCTCGCCACCGCCATCGCTTTGCACGGCAGTGGGCTGCGGAGCCGTCGGCTCCACCGTTGTGGCCACCCACGGCCCGCCAGGCGGACCCTGCATCCCGGGCTGCGATGGCATGACGCTTGTTGCGCCACCTGCACCGGCGGCCATGGCTGCGGCACCCGTCGTAGGAGGAACCGGCGTCGTGGTCCAAGGACCGACGGTGACCGTGGCCGCGTCTCGGTCGAGGATGACAGTGCGATTCTCCGAACCCGGCTGGGCGGGTGGTCCCGGCAGCAACGCACGGACCGCGCGAAGGCTATTCGCGAAATCCGCTGCGTCGGAGTATCTCTCGGACGCCTTCTGCTTCGTCGCAGTGAGGACCAACGCGTCAACTTCTGCGGGAACCTCGGGACGGATGGCGGACGGGGCGGGCACCTTCGCGTGGACGTGCTGGTACGCAACCGACATTGGGGTTTCACCCGTGAATGGGGTCTGCCCGACGAGTGACTCGTAGAGCACGATTCCGGCGGAGTACACATCGGTGCGAGCATCAGCGACCCCATGCTCAACCTGTTCGGGAGCCAGGTAGGCCACCGTGCCAATCAGGAGGCCCTGAGTGAGCCCGGTGTTTTCGGAGGTCACGATCGCGCGGGCGAGCCCGAAGTCAGCGACCTTGACACGCCCATCGCTACTGATGAGGACGTTCTCCGGCTTGATGTCGCGGTGGGCGAAGCCACCCTTGTGAGCCGCATTGAGAGCTTCCAGAACAGGCTCCACCACCGCGAGTGCCTCGACCGGCGTGAGTCGCCCACGCTTCTTGAGAACGTCTCGCAATGTCTGGCCGTCGACGTATTCCATGGCGAGGTACACGAAGCCATCCGATTCGCCCTGATCGAAAACGGCGACAATTGCGGGGTGGCTCAACTGGGCCGCCGATCGGGCCTCCCGCACGAACCGGGCCACGAAATCATGATCTTCGGCCAAGGAACCGTGCATCACTTTCAGCGCAACCGTGCGGTCGAGCCGCATATCGGTTGCGCGGTACACGGTTGCCATTCCGCCGCGCGCCACGAATGCGTCGACCCGGTAGCGGTCGTCAATCGTGGAGCCAATCAGCGGTTGGCTGTGGACAGTCACCGTTCGAGTGTACGAAGAATCTTGCTGGGCATCCGCAGGGGCACGCGGGATCCCGTGTGAGGGGGACTACGCACAACTAGGACATATCGGGCAGTTACCGTCTATGAGGTGAGCAACTTCGCCTATCTGACGGTATTGGCGTTCTGCTTCCTCGGGACGCTCTGGCTGGAGTTTGTCTTTCGTACCCGGGTGTATCGACGGTGGCTGCGCCTGCTCATCACGGTTATCCCAGTCGTGGTTCTGTTCATGCTTTGGGATCTCTACGCGATCTCAGCGGGCCACTGGACCTTCGACATGGGGCAGATCACTGGGTTGATGGCCATCGCCGATCTACCGATCGATGAGGTGCTGTTCTTCATCGTTATCCCGTGCTGCGCGATCCTCACGCTCGAAGCGGTTCGATCGGCGCGGGGATGGGCCGTTGGCGATGAGCGCGAAGGCGATGGTTCCCCGTGAGCTACACCGTATTGGCGGCACTTGCCGTGTTCGCCGTTGTCGCCTTCGACATGTTGGCGCTGCGCACCCGACTGCTCACGCGCAAGATCTTCTGGGTGTCGTACGCGATCATCATCTTCTTCCAGTTGGTGAGTAATGCCATCCTCACGGGCCTACGCATCGTGCGATATGACGGTGACTTCATCATCGGCTCGTCCACCCCGAGCGACGCGCCGCCTCCGTTCCTCGGGGACGGTCGCATCGGATTTGCGCCTGTCGAGGATCTGATGTTCGGGTTCGCCCTCGTTCTGCTCACGCTTTCACTGTGGGTCTTCTGGGGGAGGATCGGCGTGCAGCGCCTACCGGCGGCGGGCCCTCCGCGCTTTGCGCCACGCCGGGAACGCAACAGCCAACCGCCTGCTTAGCGGAACCTTCGCGCGTTTGTCGAATACTTGGTAGTCGATCTTCTCGACTTGGTCGACGATGCCGCAGTACAGGATTCGAGCAGTTTCGATGCATGGTTGTGAGTCAGGGGACAACATCGCTATCCCTGGTCGCGAGTCCTCCTCAAGGCGGCGAACCCGCGCGATTTGGAACTTCAGAGCTTCGCGCAGGTTCGGTGTCACGACGCGCGCGCGGACATCGGCGGCGGACACCCCAAATTCGGCAAGCTCATCAAGGGGAAGGTAGATCCGGTTGCGCTCAAGATCCTCTCCAACGTCGCGGATGAAGTTCGCTAGTTGAAAGGCGAAGCCGAGGTCCTTCGCGTATCCGAAAGCCTGGTCATTGGTCGGTTCGAGAATTGGGACCATTTGTAGGCCAATGACGGCAGCAGAGCCGTACACGTACCTGCTCAGGTCTGAATACGTGTCGTAGTGATCGATGACCAAATCCATCTGCATGGATTCAATGAACGCCTCGAAGTGTTCGGTGGGAATGTTCCAGCGTCGAGCCGTATCAACGGTGGCCGCGCACACGGGATGATCGGACGACCCACGCTTGAGGTCAGTGAAGAAGTGGTCGGCCAGTTCCTTCAGTGCAGCGGACCGTTCGGCCACGGGCTTGTCGTCCAAGGAATCGACAATCTCGTCGGCGTAGCGGGCGAATGCATAGAGGGAGTGGACGTACGGGCGCTTCTCTGGGGGTAGGAGCAGGGTCGCGAGGTAGTAAGTCTTGCCGTGTTCGGCGTTGATCTTCTGACATCGCAGGTAGGAGGCGCGCAGGCGTGGGTCCGTAATCCCTGCGGCGTCGAGTTGTCGTGTTCCCACAGGCGCATCATCTCGCGGAGCGTTGGGTTCGGGCTCACGAGGTGTGCGCGGGTACGCTCAGGCGCGTGTCAGCCGATCCTCCCGCGCGAATCCCCCCGGCGCGAGACCCTGCTGATCGGCCGCCCTCGGGAGCGGCAACAGGAGACACGTGGTTGGACTTCGCACTTCGAGCGGTAATTCCCGGAACTATCGGCACGGTCCTCATTGGCATTGGCGCTCTGGGTGTTGGTTGGCTACCCCTGGATACCGCCTTGCTCGACAACTCTGTCGTTGACGCCCTGCGTTCAACCACCATGGGCGCTTTGGTATCCAAAGCCGCCGTCGTCACTGGAGTAGTGCTTCTGCTGCAGTCATGGTTGCTGGTTGGTTACGACGTTATGCGCGGACGAGATCGCGACATCAAGCGGCTCTGGGTGGCGTTGGCAGCCTGGTGCGTTCCATTGATGTGCTGCCCGCCACTGTTCAGCCGCGATGTCTATTCGTACTTCGCCCAGGGCAAGCTAATGGCGGCTGGCATTGACCCGTACACACGTGGATCGTCGAGTGTCCCTGGCTGGTTCAACGATGGCGTCGATCCAATGTGGGCGGAAGTGCCCACTCCGTACGGCCAATTCTGGCTACTGCTCGCCCGTGGAGTCGTCGAGTTCACTGGCCCGCATCCGTACAGCGGAGCACTGGTGATGCGACTGTTTACGGTCATCGGTGTGGGGCTGCTGGCATGGGCCGTTCCCCGCATCGCATTTCACTGTGGAATCGCACCATCGAAAGCCCTCTGGCTCGGTGTGCTGAATCCGTTGGTCCTCATGCACTTCGTCTCTGGCGCGCACAACGACGCTCTGATGGCCGGGCTCGTTGTCGCTGGTTTCGCGGTGGCTCTGGAGCGGTTGCCGCTACTCGGGGTCGTACTCGTGACTCTTGGTGGAAGTGTCAAACCAGTGGGGTTGGTGGCCCTTCCCTTTATCGGTCTGGTGTGGGCAGGTTCCACGGCCGGTTGGGGGCGGATCTGGCTGAGATGGATCTACACGGCGTTGGTTGCGGGCGCTCTGCTGGGGGTACTGGCGGTCTTCACCAAGACCGGACTTGGTTGGCTCGCCGCACTCGCGACGCCGGGAGAGGTCCGAACGTGGCTTTCACCTCCGACCGCCATCGGCATGGCCGTGGGCGGGTTCCTTGGGCTGTTTGGATTCGAGGTCACCGACAACACGGTCGCCATCGCGCGGCTGATCGGGACTGCCGCGACGCTGTGCGTCCTCGCCTGGCTCTGTCTGCGTCCCTGGGGGAGGACCCCAGTCCGCGCGGCCGCGCTGGCGTTCTTCGCTCTGGTTGTCCTGGGGCCGGTGGTGCAGCCTTGGTACCTGTTGTGGAGCCTCCCGCTGTTCGCGGCATCTGGCCTCACTCGGATAGAACTCAAGATTGCCCTCATCGGGACCGCGGGTTTCACCCTGTTCGGGCTCGTGACATCGAGTGCTACCCAAGACTCGTTGGTGCAGATTTCAGATGCGGTCGGGATGCTGATTGTGGCCGTCGTAATCGTGCTGCTGCTCGCCGTCAGTCCCAGGGAGCGGCGACTGGTTCTCGGTGAGCAAGACGACGAGGGGATCGTGCCGGACGACCCACCAGCGCGCGCCCGGGGCCGTCTCCTAACGATGCGTCGCGCACAGACGGACTCTGGCTAGCCGACGACATTCGACCGCCGTCGCGTGCTGAGTAAGCACTAGGGTCGGGCGGGTGACCGGGCAGGCGAAGGCGGGCTCTGAGGATCCGTCGGCATTCGAACCTGACCTGCCCGGCAACGCCAAGAAGCCCAGCAAGAAGCGGCTGATCATCACCACCGTGATCGGCACGATCATCATGATCGGGATCTTCACCGTCATCTTCCCGAAATTGGGCGACTACGGCGCAGCAATCGAGCAACTCAACGACCTGCCGCGTGAATGGGTGATTGCACTCATCCTCGCCGGGGCGCTCAACATCTTCGCCTATCCGTTCACTGTGCTGGTCTCAGTTCCTGGGTTGAAGTACTGGGCGGGGTTCATCGAACGCCAGGTTGGCTTTCTCATCAGTTGCGCGATCCCCGGCGGTGGGGTCTTCGCCGTAGGGGCGCAGTTCCGGATCCTGTCGTTCTACAAGATCCCTCCCGCGCGCTCTGCCGCAGCGGTCACGGCAGACGCGGTTTGGGTCTACTTGCTGACCCTGGCGATGCCAGCGCTGTCAGTGGGATTGCTGATGATCGAAGGCCGCAATACCGCGGGGTATGGCTTCATTGCCTTCGTTGGAGCCGCCGCAGTCACAATCTCGATTGCCGTCATCGTCTTGACGTTGCGCAGCGAGAACGGAGCCCGGAAGGTCGGGCGTTTTGGCTACCGTTTGATCAATCCGATCATGCAGAGACTGAAGAAGCCGACGCCCGACGTTGAAGGTGCCCTCATTAGCTTCCGGGTTCACGCGCATGATCTGGTTCGCCAGCGGTGGAAAGCCATCACGATCGCCAATGCGGTTGCCCAACTGACGCCATACGTCGTGCTGGTGTGTGCGATCGGCGCGTTGGGCTCCTGGCCGGGTGAGCTGACCCTGATCGAGATCTTCGCCGCCTATTCGATCGCGCTGCTGCTTGTCTCGATCCCTATCTCCCCGGGAGGTTTGGGAACGGTCGACCTTGCGCTGGTTGCGCTTCTGACCGCCTACGGGGCAGACGGACCGACCGCCGTCGCAGCGGATGTGCTGTGGCGAGTCGTGTGGTTCCTTCCGCAGATCCTGGCCGGAGTCGCTTCGATGGTGGCGTACTTCTTCATTCAGCGACGTGCCGAGAAGCGAGCCGCCCTCGCGGCTCTGTGATCTGGCACGGTGGGAATCTGACTGATCAATTCCGACCCGCCCTTACATGCAGAAGGGTCTGCCGGAACTGTCCGGCAGACCCTTCTGGCGTGAGCTGTTGTCTTCTAGTTCGTGAATGGGTTCTTCTTGGAGTGGATGAAGCCACCTACGTGACGAACGCCGAATGCGCCGTACGCCTTCTTGCCCTTGATCGGGTAGTAGTGACGTCCGTTGGGCATTGCGTTCTGCTCAACGGTGTGGATGCCCTTCTTCGTCACGCGGTTGACCACGGCGACGTGCTGGTAGCTGCCCCCGAGTTCGACGAGGACGTCACCGGGAACGGGCACGTAGCCCGAGCCGTTGCGGTGGAAGGTCAGCTTGCCGCCGTACACACGGTTGCTGCGCATCCCGTAGATGTTGTTCAGGGTTCCCCAGCCTTTCTTCGCGTACAGGCGGGTCGCGAGCTCAGTGCACTGACGTGAACGGATCACGGCCACGCCTTTACCGTTGAGCCACTTGTTGCCGCGAATCGTGACGCCGCCACCGGAGTAGTGCGAAATCCGACTGCTGGGTGCGCTCTGGACAGACTGCTCGGAGCCCGGGACCGCCGCTGCAGCTGCGCTGGTACCCACGGTTGGGGCCAGCACTGCAGTCGCAGTCAATACCGGAATGGCAATCGCCACGGCGGTCTTGGCTGACCGAGCGGCTTTGTCAGTTCTCTTCTGCGTTGTCGATGAATTCATCCGTCGAGGCTGCGGGAAATACAAGCGAATTGACAGGGGTTAGGTCACTTTGCGTGATGAGTCACGGGATATTTCGGACATTTCCTTCGGTTTCAGACACGGTTTGTGTGGTCGCCGTCACTGTCGGATATCAGGAAACTCCCGAGCAACTGTGTCTGCGAACTTGAAATGGGGCCAGAAGTGGGGTCGGACGGGCACCTCAATAGCGCAACGAGCGCCCGTGCGCCGGATACTGCTCGCATGTCGACTGCGCAAATCCTGGGTGTTGTCCTAGTTCTGATCGCTGCTGCGGTTGAGGCATTGAGCAACGTCATCCAGCACAAGGCAACGAACAACGTCAAGGCCGGCACTGGCGGCGAGGCCTCGGCCGTGCTGCGAACGCTCAAGACTCCACTGTTCCTTTTGGGGTTCGCCCTCATGGTTGTCGGCTACGCCTTTCACGTGGCGTCGCTCGGCCTCGGCGAGTTGGCCATCATCCAGGTCATCTTCGTGACGCAGCTCGTCTTCATCCTTCCTTTCGCTCATTTCATCTCAAAGACGAAGGTCACCGGAAGTGACTGGCTCGGCGCGATCGTCGTCACCGTCGGCATCGGCGTGTTCGTCAGCTTCGCAAAACCGGAGGCAGGAACCGATTCGGCGTCCAACGCCAAGTGGGCAATCGCGATCGGTGTCGTCGCGCTGATCTGCGCGCTTGTGATTGGGCTTGGCTACAGATTCACCGGAGCGGCAAGGGCCGCGCTCCTTGGAGTTTCCGGTGGTGTCATCAATGGCCTCGTGGCCCCCCTGACGAAGGGGACCATCGCTTCGGCAGCGAGCGGGGTCGGCGCGCTGTTCAGCAGCTGGCTGATCTACGTGACGCTGATTGCCGCGTTGCTCGGGGTGTTGTTCCCCTTGCTGGCATTCCGCGCCGGGCCGATCACCGCCTCCTTCCCCGCTGTTATGTCGCTCAACCCGATCGTGGCGACCATTCTTGGCGTGTACCTCTTCGAAGAGACGTTGGCCGGGGGCGTCACAAACATCATCCTCATGGTGATCTCTGCTGTGGTCATCTTCGTGGGAATCGTGTGGTTGTCGCGTTCGACCGCGATCGCGGAAGCGTTTGAAGAAGCTGCCGAGGGGAAGGCCGGAGCGACGGGAGAGTCCGCAACCCTGTTGTAGGCCCTGTCGGCAGGGCGACGCCCCGAGTCCCCGTCAGTTGTAGCGAGCTTCGACGCCGCGCGATTCGCCGTGGTTTGCCACGGCCCATCGCAGGTCCGCGAGGAATTCGTCGGCATACCGTTCGTGAAGTGGCGAGATCATCATGTGCAGACCGTTTGGGTTCGTATTCCTATCCAGATTCCACCCCCGGTCGTCCATCAAGTCGCATACCGCGTAGGTGTCGATCACGTCAGACGTGAAGGTCAGCAGCGGGCCGATGGGGTTGCCCATGATCCTGAGCTCATCTATCGCTTGAATGCCTGTCTTGAGTTTGTCCGTGGTCGCCATCAATCCGCGCATCAGGTCGAGGTAGCCCTCCATCCCGAGGTAGTTCATGACGGACCAGGCCGCGGCGATTGGACCGGCCGGTCGAGCTCCCGCGACGGTTGGCGTCCCGTAGAGGCCAGAGGGCCAACTGGTGTAGAGGAAGTACTGCAACCCAATCCACTCTGATTCGCGATGCAGGATGACTGATGCGCCCTTCGTCGTGTAGCCGTACTTGTGGACGTCACACGACATCTCCGTGACGCCGGGCAGTCGAAAGTCGTATGGGGGAATGTCGTAGCCGAGGCGCTCCAGGAAAGGAAGCACGAATGCGCCGATGCAAGAGTCCGAGTGGAATCCAATACCCCGTTCCATGGCCAGACGTGAGAGGTCCTCAATGGGGTCCATGACCCCGTGCGGGTAGCCGTAGGCCGAACCCATGACAAGCACGGTGTTGTCATCGATCGCATTGGCCATCGCGTCGACATCGGCAACGAACTCATCGGTGATGGGGATGGGTCGCGCTTCCAACTCAAGGTAGTGCGCTGCCTTGGCGAAGGCAGCGTGCGCTGATGTCGGGTAGACGATATTCCCCTTGGCGGGCTCAATCCCTCGATCTCGTCGGGCGCGGTCACGGTTGACCAACACCGACATCAGGATCGATTCCGAACCGCCGCTGGCTAGCGTTCCGCCCCCCTTGGCAGGAAGGTTCACCAGGCCACCGGTCATTTCGACAATCTCAATCTCCATCTGGCCGAGGCTGGGGAATCGGATGGGATTGAGCGCGTTCTCATACAGGTAGAGGCGATTCGCCTCCATGAGCACATCATCAACGTCCTGGCGACCCGTTGGGTAGATGAGGCTGAAGGTCCGCCCTTCCTCCCATTTCGCGTCAGCCGCCTTGCGGGCGAGTACTTCTTCGAACAGCTCGTCTCGGTTCATTCCATGGTCAGGTAGTGGCACGTCGTTACTCCCGCATCGGTGAGGACAGCTGGCTGCGTGTTCGGCGAAAACAGCCTACGTGCGCTGCGCGAGCCATGCCGTTGCGAAGCGGGCCGACGCGCTCCAGTCGGGTGGTGCGCTAGTTCCCGGAATTCTCGGAGACTGGCTGACCGGTGGGCGGTTCAGCGGGTTGGGAAGTCATCCCCTCCACCCGATTCCACAGCTGGGTGGACTGTTCAGGCCCAGTAATTGTCCACGGGACCTTGTTTTCGTGGCGTGGGTGGCGGTCGAGCCAGAGCACTCCGGAACTGCGCAACGGTTCTTCAGCGGCGGCGAGCCAGACCATTGTGTCCGCCCCTTGGTAGGCATCTCGGAGTAGCGGGCCCATGACCTTGTTGAACCTCGGAAGGGAGTCCCGCACCCCTGGGGTCGCAGCCCAGCCCGGATGAACTGCATGGAAGACCGCGGCGCTGGGTTCGCGGATTGCCCATTCGCTGGTGAGAGCAACCTGCGCGCGCTTGGCGCGCGCATACGCGCGCACGCCGTCGTAGTCCTGCCGGTCCATCATCACTGTGTCTGGGTCTAGGCGTTCGGCGTACATTCCGCCAGAGGTCATGGTGATGACGCGGCCATCACCGGTCCGCTGGATGATCGGCAGCAACTGCTTCGTCATCACATGCGGGCCAAGCACGTGAGTTGCGAAGGTCTTTTCGTAGCCGTCGGATGTCGTTTCATACTTCTCGGAAAGTGCCCCGGCATTGTGGAGCAGCGCATCGATGCGGCTGAATTGGACAAGTTCGGCGCAGGCCGCTCGGACGGACTGAAGTTCGGAAAGGTCTGCGATCACGACGTGCACTGACCCGCCGTGCTTCTTCTGCAGTGCCATGGCAGTCGCCTGGGTGCGGCGCCTGCTGCGCCCAACGAGTACCAACTCGGCACCAAACGCACCGAGTTCATCCGCGGCCGCACGGCCCAGCCCAGAGGTCGCTCCAGTGATCACCATGGTGCGCCCTGCCAGGTCGGGCAGCGCATTCCATTCGTACATGCGCGATCGGACGTCATAGCCAATCTTCGTGAAACTGCCAACGACGCTGGCCTCCAAGGCCACGTCGACACTGCGTCGCCCTAGCCGAAGGAACTGGTGAGACCAATCGACGCCGACGATCATCGGGCAGCTTGTCGTTTGAGGGCCTGGCGAATACCGGATTCCGCACGGCGCCCGATCACCAGGAAGCTGGCAGCCAATGCGGGCTCGAACAGTTTGCGGGGGCCATGGAGGCGCAGGGTCGCGTCGTACGTCAATTCACTGCCACTGCCAGCGAGGTCTTCGACCGAAATGACGTCGTAGGAAGTGAAGTCACGCGTCACTGCCTGCAGAACCGCACGGTTCGGCGGATCCCACTCAAGAACCTCGTAGGTGAGTGGAATTCGGCGCGGGCCGAAGGCGGAGACAACCTCGAACCTGCTCCCAACCTTGATCGGACCAGTGTCGAGGTGTTTGCCCGACACGACTCCGGGATCCCATTCCGAGATTCGGGAGAAGTCGCAGATCAGGTTAAAGGCATCGTTCGCCGATGCCTTCGATTCGATTGTGGTTCGGTATCGCGCCATGCTTTCACCACCTTGCTCGCTGTTGACGATTTGACCGCCAGCAGTCAGTTTCATCCTCCTCTTCATGGTTCCACGAGACCGGGTCGGCCAATCTGTGATCTCCGGCACCTCGCCCGCCAGCCTCGATGGCCGCGCGCGGGCTTCCCCATGCTCAAGGGCCAGCGAAGTGGTTGAGTCCCGATCTCTGTGCATCGGTCACCTACACAGGCAGGCGGCATCGCTCACGAAAGTGCGATCGCATGTTGATCTCGCGCCCTCTCGGTGATGATCAGGCGCGACTGCTGACGGTGCCAGCGCGAGTGCTGAAGCCACGCTGAGGAGTCAGCCTCCGCTCTTACGACGGAACTGTCGCCCACCGCCCGCCTTGCCGTGCTCGCCAGTGGCCTTTGCGTGGCCATCGAGGTGGGCGTGGCCAGAAGTGTTCTGTTGGTTCTTGCGTTCCAACGCAATTCGCATCTGTTCTTTTGGATCATCAATTGGCGCTGAGTTGCTGCTCGCTTCAGTTTCGTTCTGGGCAGCGTCGTTGGATTCAGTCATACCTTCAGTATGGCGGTATTGCGCGTAGCCGCAACAACGCCAACTGGCAGACTCAGTCGGGGCAATCCGACGTCGTGGAGTGGGCCTTGGGTCGAGATGCGACTCCACTAGATATCTGAGTAGCGCTCGCCAGGCTGGTCCTGAGCCGTGATGACGCTATTCGCAATACGGGCAGTGTCGGCAGCCCAGGTCACAGCAGTCGCGGGTTGCCAAGTACGCCGCAGTGAAGACGAATAGGCCCGTCACCGGGTCGTCGTAGCCGTCCTGGTCATGGAGCAGGGCGTCATCGTGGGACGCGAGAATGTCGTCTCGGAGGTCGGCTGTCGGCGACAGACGGGCTGCGGACGGCTCGTGGAATGAACGGTCTGCGAGCTCCATCTGCCCAGCTTAGATCGCCGCCCTGCGGCGTGTGGCTGGCGCCGAACGAAGACATGCCAGAAACTGGGCGCGGTCACACGTCATGAATATGTGGCCGACATCGGTGGGAAGTCAGAACCGAACTAGGGCGCCTTGAGGGCGTCAGCGACGGTCTGTGCGTAAGCCCGGATACCGGGAGCAGTCAGGTGCGTGCCGTCGAACACGAAGTACTCGCGATGACCGTCGGAGGCCGCTGCCCAGTCCGCGACTCGGACGTTGGGGAAGTCCCTTGCGACGTTGCGGATGCTGGCGTTCGATTCGCTCATCCACTTGTCGGGCATGTGGGTCGTTACGAGGACCACCCGCCCACGGTCAGACAGGCCCTCGACTGCCTTCCGCAAGTCCTTTTCGTAAGCAGGTCCGTTCGTGCCGACATGGAGCACGACAACCTGCGACAGCTTGCCTGTGGTCATGCGCTCGCGCAATCGTTGGTACATCGGTAACGCTTGCCGACTCACCTCGGCATCGACGGTTACCTTCGGCATCGCTGCCTTGAGCCCATCGCGGGCACCGAGCATGACCGAGTCCCCAACTGCGGTGATGGGGCGCTTCGTCAAGTCCTCGCCCGGATACAGCGGCGTATTGAGTGCGGGGTCTGTCGGAATCGCAACTTCGCCGCCGTCAGGCGTCTTGGCCGCATTGGCCGTCGAGGTGTTAGTGGACGAAGGGTCCGCGTTTGCCGACGTCGCGTTGGTCGTGGATGTCAAATCCTCGGTGCCGACCTGGGTTGCTCCGTCGAGGTAGGTGCTGGCATCCGTGGCAGGGATCGACAACAGCGCGAAGGTGAGCGCGCAGAGGGTTACCGCGCAGGCGCTCGCCGTGATCTTCGTGGCACGACTGAAGCTGCTCAGCCCACCGTCGCGCAGTTGTCGCCAGATGCGCCCGAGCGCACCCCGGCGGATCGGCATCTCGACGAAGCGGTAGGAAAGCTCGGCGGCGGTCATGGCGGCCGCGAATTGCAGTGCGAAGGCGGGCAGACCGGTCCAGCCGATATCAACCCCTGGACGCAACACGAGGAAGACCGGCCAGTGCCAGAGGTAGAGGCCGTACGAGCGCTTGCCCAGGTAGACCAGCGGTTTGGTACCCAAGACGCGGCTCAGGCCAATGGCAGGGTGAGTGGCGACTGCAATGGCGACGACGCACACCCCAGCGAATAGCGCGAAGCCGCCTCGGTACAGCAGAGCGGAACTTTCGTCCACGGCAATGAAGCACGCGAACATGACGGCAAATGCGCCGACCCCGATGGCCGTTAGTGCTGCCTTGGGTCCTGGGGCCAACCGGCGTGGGAGCGCACGTGGGCGCCACACAGTTGCCAGGGCCGCACCGGCGAGGATCGTCATTGCGTGGGTATCACTACCGAAGTACAGCCGACTCGGGTCGTTGTCTGTGGGCATGCCCATGATGAACGACAGCAGGATCATCCAGACGGTGCTGGCACCAGCGCCGATCAGGGCTATCTTTCGGACGCCGTCGCGGCCCTTGCGCCGAAATACGAAAAGCAGGACGGCGGGCCAGATTAGGTAGAACTGCTCCTCAAGCCCGAGTGACCACAGATGTTGCAGCATCGGTGGACGTCCCATTGCCTCGAAATAGGACTGGTCACTGATGATGTTCCACCAGTTGGTGACGTAGAAGGTTGACGCGACGATGTCCTCGCGTAGGCGCGCGGCGGCGTCTGGCGCAAATATCACCACGAGCGCGGCGCTGGCAATGAGGACAAGCGCCAGTGCGGGAAGGAGTCTGCGGGCGCGCCGTAGGTAGAAGGCCCCGAAGTGGATTCGCCCGGTTCGCTCTACCTCTTGCAGTAGCAGAGTGGTGATGAGGAATCCGGACAGGACAAAGAAGACGTCCACGCCCAGGAATCCACCGGGTAGCCATGGAAGTGCGGAGTGAAAGATGACGACGGCGAGAACCGCGATGGCACGGATTCCGTCGAGCCCGGGCAGGTAGCCGAGCGGCGGCGTGGACCGAACGACGCGGGGCCGGTCATGCACCGGGGGAGCTGCGGGGGTGGTCATTTCGTCAGCTCCATTCCGCGACGGGAATGCTCGAGTGATGATGCTCATGCCCAATGCCCCAGGTCTACTGATGGTGTATCGCAGAAGACTAGATCGGGTTGCTGGTCAAATCGGGTATTGCCGAGGGCGGGTTGCGAAGTCGTGCGTGGGAGCAGCCGCAGCGCGCTAGTGGAAGTTGCGGGCAGGGGGCGCCGCAGTGAGCGGGAGATCCTCCAGTTCCCGAGCAAGGACGTTGATTGCACCGTCGGCCGATTCCACATAGCCGCGAACCAGTAGGGCAACAGCGGACCGGGCGACCTTCTTGTGTCGCTGCCATAGATCTATGGAACACACCACGTTGATCAGGCCGGTCTCATCCTCCAGGTTGATGAACGTTACGCCTGCGGCCGTTTCTGGCCGTTGTCGGTGAGTGATGATTCCGGCCACTGTGACCCTGCTGCCATGGCGGTGTTCCGCTAGCTGTTCAGCAGGCACCACCGGATATCCCCGCAATCGGTGGCGCAGCAAACGCATGGGGGAGGAGTCCACGCTGATTCCAGTGGTGTGGATATCTGCCACGAGAGTGTCATCGTCAGACATCTGCGGCAGGGAAGGCGCGTTGTCACCAAAGACCAATCCAGGGAGCTGATCCTGAGACTGATGTGCAACGGTGCCAGCGCTCCAGAGGCTCTTGCGGCGTTGGCCCTGGTCGAGGCTGGCAGTGGCTCCAGCAGCAGCCAGTACCTCAAGTTGTGCCCTAGTCAGTTCCGTCCGCCGGGCCAGGTCATCAAGGTTGCCGAATGGCTGATTGGCATGAATTCGGTCGGCTATCTCAGTGCCGATGCCCCTGATGCTTGTAAGCCCGAGTCGTACAACTGCGCTGCCATCAGTGATGTCTGGTTCTACGCGGGCAGTTGCTTGGCTGAAACTGACATCGGCTCGCAGCACGGTGACTCCATGCCGCCGGGCGTCGGCAACGAGTGTTGCAGGGGACCAGAACCCCATCGGTTGAGAGTTCAGCAGACTCGCCAGGAACGCTGCGGGGTAGTGCAGTTTCAGCCATGCACTGGCGTAGACGAGGTAGGCGAATGAGGCAGCATGGGATTCCGGAAAGCCAAAGTTGGCGAATGCCGCGAGCGAGGTAAAAACCTGGTCGGCTGCCTGGCCGGTGATTCCGCGTTCGGACATTCCGTTGTAGAGCCGTTCGCGTAGTGCCTCCATTTTTGCTGCCGATCGCTTCGATCCCATTGCTTGGCGCAATTGATCGGCTTCGGCTGGCGTGAAGCCTGCGATATCAATTGCCATCTGCATGAGTTGCTCTTGGAAGATTGGCACCCCCAGGGTCTTACGCAGGGACGGTTCAAGACTGGGGTGGAGGTAGGTCACGGGCTCCTTTCCACTTCGCCTGCGCAGGTATGGGTGTACCGAGCCACCTTGGATTGGCCCCGGACGGATCAGGGCAACTTCGACCACGAGGTCATAGAAGTTTCGAGGCTTCAGCCTGGGCAGTGTCGCCATCTGGGCTCGCGACTCAATTTGGAAAACCCCCACAGTGTCCGCGGCGCACAGTCGGCGGTAGACCTCGTCCTCCTGCGGCAGGGTCGCTAAGTCGACCTCTACGCCATGAAATTCAGCGACGAGGTCGATCGCCCGATGAATGGCTTCCAGCATGCCGAGGCCAAGAAGGTCGAATTTGACCAATCCAACGGCCGCGCAGTCCTCCTTGTCCCATTGCAGCACCGTTCGGCCAGGCGCGGTTGCCCATTCCACCGGGCACACTTCGATCACTGGCCGATCGCAGATGACCATGCCGCCGGAATGGACGCTGAGGTGGCGGGGGAAGTCGAGCAACTGTTCGGCCAAGTTGAGCACCGGTGCGGGGATATCGGCATCGCTGTCGACCGCGGCGCGAGCGCGACCGTAGTGCTCCAGGTGTTTCGTCCAGGCGTCAGCGCTGCCTTGTTCGTACCCCAAACCGCGGGCGGCATCACGAATCGCGGACCGCGGTCGGTAAGTGTTGACGTTGGCAACTTGGGCAGCGTGGTGTCGGCCGTGTCGCTGGTAGACGTACTGAATGACTTCTTCTCGTCGCCCACTTTCGAAATCGATGTCAATGTCGGGGGGTCCGTCCCTGGCTGGCGACAGGAAGCGTTCGAAGAGCAGACCAAGGGCAACCGGATCACAGTTGGTGATGCCGAGGGAGTAACAGACGGCCGAGTTGGCAGCCGAACCACGCCCCTGGCACAGGATGTTGGACGCACGAGCGAATTGCACGATGTCCCACACGATGAGGAAGTACCCCGGGAAGTTCAATTGCTCAATAATCGCGAGCTCGTAGTCGATCTGTTTCCAAGCTCCCGTCACTCGTTCGTTGTCCCGAGGTCCATACAGCCGCTGGGCGCCCTGTTCCGCGAGCAACCGCAGGTAGCTCGCTTCGGTGTGCCCGTCCGGTACCGGGAAGTCCGGTAGTCGGGGTGCGACCAATGACAGGTCGAAGGCCAGATCGGCAGCGAATTCCGCAGCTTGTGCGACCACTTCCGGGTAGGCACGAAACCGCCGGTACTGTTCGGCGCCACTGCGCAGGTGCGCTGAAGGGGAAGCGGGAAGCCAACCGTCCATGGTTGCCAGATCACGCCGTGCGCGAATGGCAGCTGTGGCATGTGCGAGCTGGTAGCGATCAGGTGCCGCGTAGTGAGCATTCGTCGTCGCCACAGTCGGCAGACCACGCCTGCTTGCCAGTGAAAACAGTGCGTCGTTTCGTTGGTCGTCATGCGGATTGCAGTGATGCCACAGTTCGACGGCCACGTTGTCCGATCCAAAGGTGGCGATGAGCTCATCAAGGGCCCGTTCCGCTCCGGCCAGTCCGCCCTTCGCGAGCCCTGCGGGCACCCGTCCCTTGCGGCACCCGGTGAGAACCAACCACTGGTTGTCGTGTGCGTCAGCCAAGTCCTCAAGGGCCAGTTGTGGTTGGCCCTTCTGTCCCCCCAGGTTCGCCCGCGAGATCGCACTACTGAGCCGGGCGTACCCGGCTGGTCCACGGGCCAGCACGAGGAGGTGTTCACCCTCCGGATCGGCGAGGCCGTTGGGGCGTTTGGTCGCACCGATGGTGAGCTCGGCTCCGAACACGGTAGGCAGTCCGGCGTCACGCGCGGCCTGGGCGAATTGCACTACTCCGTAAAAGCCGTCGTGATCGATCAGGGCAAGCCCGCTGAGTTCTAGTCGGGTTGCCTCGGCCACCATCTCGGCCGGTGAGCACACTCCATCCAAGAAGCTGAAGTAGGAGTGTGCGTGTAATTCAGCGTAGGGGTTCGAATTGGACTTAGTCATACGTTGCCTCAATCCACCACGAGTTCTGTTGAACGCGGCACAGGTGGGCAGACGACTGTTCACCGTCGCCGCGAGACCTGTTCTGGTCCAGCGCGCCGGTAAGAATCTGGAATCGCGCAACTCGGTGGTGGGAATCGGGCTCCCACCATTGTTCGTCCGCGAGCCAAGGCCCAGCCCACGCCTCGATTGACTGCCAACTGCCATCTGGAAGTCGCAGGCGTTGGGGGCTAGCGCTTACTTCACCTCGCACGCTGACCCGTACCGGGCCATGGTTGCCGTGCACTTCGACCGGTAGTGGCTCAGTGTGGACAACGGTTGGCATCGGCTTTGGAATCTGACCAGGCCACGGCATAGGGGGATCAAGAGTCGGGGGTGGCTGACCCCAGGGAACGAGATGCACGCGATCAGTGGGGGAGCGTCCGCCGCTGATGAGGGCCGTGAAGACTGCCGATGAGCCGAGTAGTCCGCGCACTCGGTCGAGGCCGCGAACCGCTCGACGATCCGCTTGTGACATCTCGCCCCACAGGCTGATCTGCAGATCAGCGGCGTTGGCGACCTCATCAGCGATAAGGCGCAGCATGCTGATTCCAGCCGTTGGTTTTGCTTCACCTGACCCACGGTCTTCCAGCCAGCCCGACAACTGCCAGCGAACCCGCTCAACGATGGTGTCGGCGTCAAAGATCGAACTGGCTCGCCAGATCCGTGAGATCCCCTCAGCATGTTCGGTCTGAGCCTCAATGCGTAGTTGGGTACAGGCTAGGCCCCGGCGACTCACCATTTCCATGAACTGGCTCGCCAACTTTTTGGCCGCGAAGGTGGCAATGTCTACCCGCTCAGCGGGCGGGTCCAGTTCGGTACTGACGGCGAGTTCGGTGGCTGGTTGATGGATGGCCAAGGGCTCGGGGTTGAGTCCGCGAGCAATTGCGTGAGCAGTGGCGGCGGCAGACCCAAAACGGGTAAGGACTGACCGAGTGGGAAGCTGCGCGAACTGTCCCAAGGTGTGAATGCCAAGCCGTTGGGAAAGCGTGGAAAGTTCATCAAGTTTGAGTGAGGTGATGGGGAAGGTAGACAAGAACTCCCTGGTTTTTCCTGGGGCGACGAGGTAGCCGTCAGTTGAGCTTCCGGCCGCCAGTCGAGCAGCGAACCGGCTGTCAGCGATTCCGATCCGAGCAGTCGGCATCGATGACGAGCCAAGTGCTGATCGCAGTTCTTCAGTCAGTTCGACCTCGCCCCCGTAATAGCGGGCTGGGCCGTCTGCCGCCAGGGTGCACAGACCCGGTTCAGTGACCTCAAGACGTGGAACAACGCGCGTCAGCACTGCTACAACTGGTTCGAACTCCCGAGCATCTAGCTGTGGATTCGGTGCGAGGGTGAGCATTTCTGGACTGTGGCCCTTGGCCTCCCGTCGGCGTTGACCAATGCGCACTCCATTGCGATAGGCGGCCGGTGAACAGTGTTTGACGCGACCGGAATCGATGACTGCGGCAGAGGTGTCCGTCGAATAGCCAGCCGCGGTGATTGACCAATTCGGAAACCAGATAGCAAGGAACCTCATAGTTCACCGAGTGCTGCTGCTGGTGATGGCAAGGTGACGTGTTGGCCGATATGCAGGCGGCTACTACGGGTGGGGCCGCTGAGTCGACGTCCGGTTGAATTCACCGTGACCGTAACGCCGCGCAGACAGCCATGGCCTTGGCCCAATCCGTGCCAGTTGCTGCAGATCGGAGTGAACACGACATCGGCCGGTTCGGGCCACAGGCGCCGTGGCGGTCGATTGCGAGGGCCGCGATTGGTGTTTCCGTCAATCAGGATCAACACACTCCGACGTTGACGGGCGCGCGCTAGGAGGCGGCGAGCGTCACTGGGGCGACATTCCCGCGGGGGGTTAAGAACAACGAGATCAACCGCATCCAGTAGGGCTGCGGTGACTTCCAGCCACGACGGCCCGGGATCGGGGATCAACGCCAGACGTTCAAGTGCAACACCGGATTCGGCAGCAGCATGGGCATTGATCTCCGGAAATCCGATGACAGTTGCCCAGGCACCGCGAGCAGTTGGTTCGGAAATGAGGCGCAGGAGCAGGGAGGTGTGCCCGATCCCGGCGCCTACTTCCACGGAAGTTCCGGGCCGAAGGCATCCGCCGGGAACCAGCTGCGCCAGTTCAGCGGTGAGGCGCAACGCATCAGTCGCGTCCGAACGCAGTGATTGGGACTGCGGTTGAGGCGCGGACGGCGGGGAATTCTCGACGAAAAGGTTGGGCGCGAGCGCTGCGGTGGGGGCCATCACCCGACACTATCGAACATATGTTCGAAAGTGGATAGGCCTTTTGGGTCATTCCGCGCTAGAGGTATTGGCGTGGTGTCGAAAGACTGTGCACATAAGCCGCTAGGAATACATTGCACATCCAAGAAGTCACACCAACAGTCGCAATGCGAAACCGCGCTATTGCCGACGTGAGGGGCCTGAAGTGTCGATCAAGCGAGTCATTACCTTGGTCATCTTCGTCATCGCTGTGTTGATTGGGCTGTTCCACCCGCTTCTGCTAAGCACATCCTCCGGAACAGGCTCCAGCGCCCCCGATCCGGTGTCGATCACCAACTTTGATGCCGACTACACCGTTGACAGCAGCGGATTTCTCACCGCAACAGAGGTCCTGACAGTCAAGGTTCCAAGTGGACGTCACGGAATCTTCCAGTTCTGGGACGTCGCCGATCCGGCCAATCCCAAGGGCCGCTACTTCCCGTCCATCGTTTCCGTTCAGCTGGATGGAAAGCCGGAGAAGTACGAAACCTCCTGGCAAAACGGCGGCACGATTTACGTGGCCAAGATCGGCAAAGCTGACGTCACCCTCACTCCGGGTCTGCACAACTACACGATTCGTTACACGACTCCCGGGGTGATTTCGCCGTTTTCCGCAGGGGCGGACAAGACGTTCCCAACCACTGCGGGCGAGAACCAAGGCAGCCCCCAGTCGGCGTTCTACTGGAACGTAATTGCGCCCGGGTGGCAGATGCCAATTGCCAAGGCAACCATCAAGGTGAACTTGCCCAACGCCACCGAACAAGTGCAATGCGCCGCCGGAACAAGCAGCGGTTCCGCCTCGGCCGCCGCCACATATGGTCCATGTTCGGTGACGGGCGCGGGCACGCCAAACCTGACGCTCACGGCGACCAACATCCCACCAGTCAGTGGGATGACAGTGCGGGCGACGATGGCCCCGCCCAACCCGGCTCAGGTGACGTTGCCATGGAGCCCCCGCTTTGACGAGATATTCGGTCGGTCACTTCCGCCGTTCATCTTCATCATGTTGCTGTCGATTCTGGTGTTGATCGGCGGGTACTTCTGGGCCCGGACGTCGCGCGAACCCGAGCCAGGGTTCCCCGTGATGTACGCCCCACCGGAGGGCCTGGGCCCGGCGCAGACTCGTTTCATGGCGTACGAGGACGCAGGAAGCCATGCGCTAGTTGCGAGCCTCTACTACCTGGCAGACAAGCGGTTGGTGTCCCTGGAACGGCGGCCCGACGATTCCTGGTTGGTGACGGGGGCAGGCTCCCCGGAACAGTGGGCCGCGCTTGACCCGGTGACCCGCGGAGTTGCCGACAAACTGGGGGTATCTCAACCAGGGTTCTGGTTCCTCGCCGATAAATCGGTCACTAACGGCCAAACGCTTTCAGTTGCAAAGTCCTCAGTGTCCAGCGATGCCAAGCAGTGGGCCAGGAATGCCGGACTTGTCGTTTCGTCAACGTCGGAACAAATGGGGCGCTTGGTCTGGGTACTGAGTTTCATTCTGGCGATTGTCGGTTTCATCGGGTGGGTTGGCCCCACGATGTTTGGCTTGCCATTCGCTGCGTTCGTGCTCGGCGGTTACGGCTTTATGAAGTTGGGCGTCGGTACCCGCCGCACTCAAGCCGGACGCGAAGTCTGGTCACGCGCCAGCGGATTCGAACGACTCCTGGCGACTGACTCGTCGCAGGATCGGTTCGACTTTGCCGCCAACAAGGACTTGTTCATCAGCTTCATTCCCTACGCGGTGGCGTTTGGAGTGGCGGACAAATGGGCCGCGAAGTACCGGATGTACACGAATTCGGAGCCTCCGAACCCGACGTGGTATCCGTACGGTGTTGGCTATGTTGCTGGCAGCAGCCTGTACGACTCAAGTGGTGGATTCGGCGACTTTGAATCGGCCGTGTCATCGTCAATCGGCACCTACCAAGCCTCCCAGTCGTCATCGAGCAGTGGCGGCGGAGGCGGCGGCGGAGGCGGCGGAGGCGGCGGCGGTGGCGGCGGTGGCTCTTGGTAAGTCACACTCATACCTAGGAACAGACGTTCTCGATTGGATTGGAAGTGGTAGGCGTGGTCATCGCGATCATCGTCATTGTCATCATCGTGCTGGTCGTTATCTTCGCGATGGTTGGCTTCAACAAGCTGCGCAAGGCGGACGTTTCTGCTCAGGAAGCGCTCGGGGGAATTGACGTCCAACTCACTCGTCGCGCGGACTTGGTTCCGAACCTGGTCGAAACGGTTAAGGGATACGCCAAGCACGAGTCGGGCGTATTCGAGGCCGTGACCGAGGCACGTGCCCAGGTCAACAAGGCTGCCTCAGGCGGCAGTGTTGAACAGAAGGTGGCGGCAGAGGCAGCGCTCGACAAGTCGCTCGTCAACGTCATGGCGGTCGCTGAGCAGTACCCGGACCTGAAGGCTTCAACGAACTTCCTGCAGTTGCAGAATCAGTTGGCAGATACCGAGAATCAACTCGCGTTTGCCCGCCAGTACTACAACGATGCCGTGTCCACGCTGAACACGTTGATCGTCACGGTCCCGTGGATGTTCTTCAACGGTTTGGCGAAGGTCAGCAAGCGGGACTTCTACCAGGCACCTGAGGGCCAGTCAGCCCCACCGCAGGTCTCGTTCAACTAGTCAGCCGTCGCGGTCAGTCGACGGGGGAAAGGTCAGGTCGCTTCGCCTGAATGTCATCTCCGGAGCTTTGCCGTCTGACGCGCCGTGCCAGCCACGGCACCAGGTGACGACCCGTCCATTCGAGATCGTCGCGAACGGTCTGCGCCAGGCCTCGTGGCATCGAAGCGGGCAGTGGTTCGCGCCAGTCGTAGTCACCCAGTTCGAGGTTGGTTGCCACGATGTTGGCGACCCGCTCATGCCCGAGTGCGTTGAGGTGAAGGCGATCGTCAGCCCAGAATCGGGGGTCGTCAAAGATCGTCTCCGGCCAGAAGTCGACGACGTAGCAGTCGTGCTCCTCCGCAAGCGCGAGGGTGATTTCGCGGTATTCGACCAAGCGGGCGGTTACCGTGCCAAGTGCGCGTGATCTGCGGGCAATATTCCCGAACGCAAAGAGCAAAACGTCGGCGCCGGAGTCGCGCGCGGCAAGAACACCCTCTTCAAGCAGTTCGCCGCTGGTCGCGACGTCCCACTTCGGTCGGAGCATGTCGTTGACTCCGCCCGCGATCGAAATCAGGTCAGGTTCCATATCCAGCGCCTGCGGGAGTTGGTTACGCACGATGTCGTCGAGCTTTCGGCCGCGGACGGCCAGATTGGCATAGGTAAACGTGTCGGATCGCTGCGACATCAGTTCGGCGACGCGGTCAGCCCAGCCACGATGCCGACCATGTGGGAGTCGATCTTCCAAGCCCTCGGTGAACGAATCACCAACAGCCACAAATTTGTGCCAGGTCGTCACTTAACTTCCCCTCGTGGTGTCAGAAACAGATGTCCATGGTCGCAGACGACCAATCTCACGGCGTGTGATGGACGGCTTGCGCAAGTGACGCAACGGTGTTCGCGTCGACTCCGTGATTTCCATCGGGGGTTGCACCCCTATGGACGGTGTGGTTCCGCCTTCGGGCCTTCCGGCACAAAGTTCGATTCGATCGGCGCCCGTCGACTGGGCAACCACCGCATCAGACACCCTCAAAGCAGCAGATCTCAAGCAGGCGAGGCACGGTCGGACTGTCCCTGCGCGGCACGACGGGTTGCGCGACACGCCGGGTCACGGAGGTGCCAGGTTTCATACGGGCGCATGCGCATGGCTATGCTGACGCCAGAAGCACGCGATCTTGGTCCGCATCATGAGGTACACAGCAACATGATGCAGACGGTGGTGCTCGCAGGACGCTGGGGAAGGCGACCCTGAGAGCGAGGAGATCTGCGGTGTCTGATTTTGCACGCTCTGCGATGACGCAGAGTTCTGACTCGCCCCTCTTGCGGGGCGTGGTCTTCATTCATTCCTGCCCGCGCGCGTTGATGTCCCACGTCGAATGGGCGCTGACGAGTTCGCTTGGGCCAGGGGCGCGCCTTGAATGGTCGGCTCAGCCAGTCCTTTCCGGAACGTACCGCGCGGACCTTGGGTACAAGGCACCCGCTGGAGCAGCTGCTCGTTTGGCTAGCGAATTGCGTGGATTCCCCGGGCTCCGGTTTGAGGTCACCCAGGAGCCGAGTGGTTCGATCGAAGGTGAGCGCTACGCGTGCACGCCATCGCTGGGGATCTTCCGAGGCGCGATAGGACCGCACGGGGACATTCTGGTTAGTGAGGAACGACTCCGGGGTGCTCTCGCCAGAGCCGATTCCGGCGCGAGCCTTAATGACGAAATCAACAACCTGCTCGGTGCCGCGTGGGATGCCGAACTCGAAGCCTTCCGATATGCCGGTGAAGGTGCCGCGGTGCGCTGGATGCACGAGGTCGGCTGAACTAAGTCGCTAAGCATGAGGAGAACCACGATGATGGCGTGGTGTCCCAGTCCACCGGCGAAACAGGCTCGCAGGTAGCCAGGGACCCTCGTCGGTGGTGGGCGCTTTCCGCGCTCAGTCTCGCTGTGCTGTTGGTGTCGGTCGACAACACGATCCTGGCACTGGCGATACCCAGTCTCGCCGAAAGTCTTTCTCCGACTCCGACCGAACTGTTGTGGATCGGCGACATCTACTCGTTCGTGCTCGCTGGTCTGTTGATCACGATGGGCAACGTCGGCGACCGAATCGGGCGCAAGAAGCTGCTCATGATGGGACTTGTCGGGTTCGCTGCGGTCTCGGTTCTCGCGGCGTTCTCGCCGACTGCGGAGGCGCTCATCGCGTCGCGCGCATTGCTTGGTGTCGCGGGCGCGACCCTGATGCCGTCGACCTTGTCCCTGATTCGCAACACCTTCCTCGACTCGCGTGAACGGACGTTTGCCATCTCCGTGTGGAGTGCGGTCGCTGCCGCCGGTGGCGGACTCGGCCCGTTGATTGGTGGCGTGCTGCTTGAGAACTTCTGGTGGGGCTCGGTGTTCCTCGTCAACGTCCCGATCGTCATCGTGATCATCGGAATCGGGTCGTGGTCTCTGAGGGAAAGCAAGAATCCAAACCCCGGGCCCATCGACATTCCGAGCGTCGTGCTTTCGATGGTGGGAGTTCTCTGCACAATCGCCGGTATCAAGGACATTGCCATCCATGGGTTCACCGATCCGTGGCCTTTCGGATACCTCGGGATCGGGCTACTGGCGGGGTACATCTTCGTTCGCCGCCAACTGGTGCTTGAGTCCCCACTGATTGATATGAATCTTTTCAAGATCCCCGCTTTCAGTGGTGCTGTCGGCGCGGACTTGATCAGTGTCTTCGGGCTCATGGGCGTGTACTTCTTCTTGGCGCAGCAGTTCCAACTTGTTCAAGGTGAATCCCCACTGCAGTCGGGTTTTCAGTTGCTTCCCGCAGAGGTCGCAGCACTCATCGGAGCCTTACTCGCGGCGCGAGTGATTCGCAGGCTGGGGCGTCGCGCAGCGATCGTTGGCGGCATCTCACTGGGCGCTGTGGGTCTGTTGGGTTTGGGAGTCATCCACCTCGAAGGAAACGCACTTGTGATCGCGGCAATGATGTCCGTGGGTTTGGGCTTCGGCTGCTCGTTGACCGCAACAGCAGATGCGATTCTGGCCGCCGCGCCACCGGAGCGGGCAGGTGCGGCAGGTGCAGTCTCAGAGACGGCGTACGAGTTGGGAGCTGCGCTTGGAATCGCGATCCTGGGTTCGATCCTTGGCGCTTGGTACCGGCATGTGATCGTCATACCGCCGGGGCTGCCAGCGGACGGCTCTGACGCGGTGGGCGAGTCGCTGAGCAGCACCGTTGAGGTTGCGGCATCCGCTCCTGCGGCGGTCGCGGAGTCGATGTTGGCTGCCGCCCGCATTGCATTCACCGATGCACTGAGCGTGACCTGTCTAGTCGCGGGGGTCATTTGTGTGATCGCGGCAGTCATCGCACTACGTGTGTTGCCTGCCAAAGCGGACGAGGTTGAACCAGTAGGGGATCATTGACCCGTGAGCCCCCAGTCCGCCGCACCAATTACCGTTCAGCGATCGGCCGAGCGCTTCGCGACGCAGGTGCCATGGCTGGATTCACACCATTGCTTCTCGTTCGGGTCACACTACGACCCCGCCAACACCCACTTCGGACTTCTGCTGGTTTCCAATGACGACATCGTTGCGCCCGGCACTGGTTTCGACACCCACCCGCACCGCGACATGGAGATTGTGACCTGGGTGCTTTCCGGGTCGCTTGTGCATCAGGATTCACAGGGCAACAGCGGAGTGATCTACCCGGGACTCGCTCAGCGCATGAGCGCCGGCAAGGGGATTCTCCACTCCGAGAAGAACGACTCGTGGCGCTTGACCGGCGATCCTCAGCATGCGGACCCAGTGCATTTCATTCAGATGTGGGTGCTGCCAGACACGCCTGGAATCGACCCGGGGTACGAACAACTTGATGTCAGCGCACAACTCGATTCCGGCGACTTCGTGGTGGCAGCCAGTGGGTTGCCCGAACACGTCAACGAAAGCGCGATCCGAATTGAACAGTCGCAGGCGGGATTGCTGGTGGGTCGCCTCAAGCCCAAAACGACCCGCAGTCTTCCCGACGCACCCCTCCTGCATGTGTTCATCGCTGAAGGTGCGGTCCGGTTGGAGACCGGCGAAGTTCTGGAAGCTGGCGATTCCGCCCGGCTCGGGGATTCCGGTGGGCTGCAAGTAGTTGCCGGTCCCACGGGGGCGCAGGTCTTGGTTTGGCAAATGAACGTTGACCCAACCGGTCGCGGTTAGCAGGTGATTGTGGGCGACTAGCTGTCACCAGATGCGGGTTCTCGGGCAGTACCGAGACGCAGCGCGGTACTGAGTCTGTTCGCGGCATCTTTGACGGCGGGCCCAAATTTGCTGCCAGGTGAGCGGCTCAGGCGCTCAATCGGGCCACTGATGCTGACGGCGGCAACGACGCGACCGCCGACCTTCACCGGCGCAGAAACGCTGGCGACCCCCGGTTCTCGCTGGCCGACACTCTGTGCCCACCCATTAAGGCGAACCTTTGCCAGCGCCGCTGCGGAAAAGCGGGCGCCAATGAGTTCGTGTTGGACCGTCGCTGGCTCCTGCCAAGCGAGCAGCACCTGCGCCGCCGACCCCGCTTTCATGGGGAGAGCGGTTCCCACGGGCACGGTGTCGCGGAGACCAGCAGCGGGTTCGGCCGCGGCGATGCAAACCCGGTGTTCGCCTTGGCGTCGGTAAAGTTGCGCGCTCTCCCCGGTCTTGGTGCGCAATGCAGCGAGGATGGGGGTCGCTGCCGATATGAGGCGATCTTCGCCTCGGGCCGCGGACAGTTCACCCAGGCGGGGGCCAAGCATGAAGCGTCCGCTGGCATCGCGGCCGACGATTCGGTGATGCTCTAGAGCGATGGCAATGCGGTGCGCGGTTGGTCGGGGCAGGCCCGTCGCGGCCGTGAGGCCAGCCAGGTTCAGCGGGCCGTTTTCCAGTGCGACCAGCACCTGGACCGCCTTGTCGATGACACCCACTCCACTTTTGTCCATTTAGTGATATTGCAGTCTCATTATATGAGATGTCAAGTCGCAATTCCGTTCGGAGTAGCGCACTCTTGATTCACCGAAAGATTCGCTGCGATGAGGGGAACGGGTCATGGGTAGGACGTTGGCCGAAAAGGTGTGGGAATCACACGTGGTGGCTCGGGCCGAGGGTGAACCTGATTTGCTCTACATCGATTTGCACCTGGTGCACGAGGTGACAAGTCCACAGGCATTTGACGGACTGCGGGCGGCCGGACGAACGGTGCGGCGTCCCGATCTCACGATGGCGACCGAGGATCACAACGTGCCCACCGTTGACATCGACAAGCCAATCGCTGACCCGGTATCGCGCACCCAGGTTGAGACCTTGCGGCGCAACTGCCAGGAGTTCGATGTCCCGCTGTATTCGTTGGGCAATGTTGAACAGGGGATCGTGCACGTTGTTGGCCCGCAGATGGGGCTGACTCAGCCAGGCATGACAGTCGTGTGTGGCGACAGCCATACGTCGACCCACGGGGCGTTTGGTGCGCTGGCGTTCGGCATCGGCACCAGCGAGGTTGAGCATGTGCTAGCGACGCAGACCCTGCCCCTGAAGCCATTCAAAACGATGGCGATCACGGTGAACGGGCAGCTGCCCAGTGGAGTTAGCGCGAAGGATCTGATTCTGGCGGTCATCGCCCAGATCGGAACCGGTGGTGGTCAGGGCTACGTACTCGAGTACCGGGGTGAGGCGATCGCGGCGCTGTCCATGGAAGCACGCATGACGATCTGCAACATGTCGATTGAGGCGGGTGCTCGCGCTGGAATGATCGCGCCCGACGACACGACGTTTGAGTTCCTGGAGGGCCGGGAACGAGCCCCGCATGGCGTCGCATGGGACGAGGCGGTGCAAGCGTGGCGAGCATTGGCGACCGACGCTGACGCGGAGTTTGACGCCGAGGTTGTCATCGATGCCTCCACTCTGAGTCCGTTCGTCACCTGGGGAACGAATCCGGGGCAGGGCCTGCCGTTGTCGGCCTCGGTTCCCAATCCTGCCGACTTTGACAGTGATGCGGATCGGACTGCAGCGCAGCGCGCCATCGAGTACATGGGGCTCACTGCGGGAATGCCTTTGCGCGACATCACAGTCGATACCGTCTTTCTTGGATCATGCACGAACGGACGTATCGAAGATCTCCGGGCGGCTGCGGCCGTCTTGGAGGGTCGCAGGGTTTCCGATGGTGTGACGATGCTGGTTGTTCCCGGATCGGTGAGGGTTCGACTGCAGGCGGAGTCCGAGGGTCTGGACAAGGTCTTCACTGATGCCGGAGCGCAATGGCGTCAAGCAGGTTGCTCAATGTGTCTGGCGATGAATCCAGACAAGTTGACCCCGGGTGAGCGCAGCGCTTCGACCTCCAACCGCAACTTTGAGGGTCGCCAGGGTCCTGGTGGTCGCACGCACCTCGTATCGCCCCAGGTAGCTGCCGCAACTGCCGTAACCGGCCACCTGGCAGCCCCAGCCGACTTGGCCAGCGCCTAACCCGAACAGGAGCACAACGATGGAAAAGTTCACAGTTCACACAGGTGTTGGCGTTCCCCTGCGTCGTAGCAATGTCGACACCGATCAGATCATCCCCGCGGAGTACCTCAAGCGCGTTACCCGCCACGGGTACGAAGATGCGCTGTTCTCAGCCTGGCGAAAGGATCCGGACTTCGTCCTCAACCAGCCCACCTACTCCTTGGCTTCGGTGTTGGTGGCTGGTCCGGACTTCGGCACTGGGTCGTCCCGCGAGCACGCGGTGTGGGCGTTGCAGGACTACGGATTCAAGGTCGTGCTGTCCAGTCGCTTCGCCGATATCTTCCGCGGTAACGCGGGCAAGGGCGGTTTGGTTGCCGCACAGGTTGAAGAGTCGGTCATCGAGCGCCTGTGGGAAGTACTTGAGGCACATCAGGGAGCTGAGGTCACCGTTGATTTGGTCGAGTGCCGGGTCAAGGCCGAACGCATTGACGAACCGTTTGTCATCGATGAGTACGTGAGGTGGCGTCTACTCGAAGGTCTCGATGACATCGGAATCAGCCTCAAGCACGAAGTCGCAATCGGCGATTTTGAGCAACGACGACCCGAGTACCTGCCCACAACCGCCTAATTCGCAGGGGTTTTCGTGCGCGCATCCGGGCGATCACTTCGGCGTGGCGCGTGCAACCGACCATGGTTGGCCTCTAGCCTCAAGCGCGAAGGCGGACACGAATGTCCGACAACCCCTGACGGAGGAATGACGTGAATAAGGCTGAGCTCATCGACAAAGTGGCAGAACGCCTCGAAGTCAGTCGCAAGCAAGCGGCCGAAGCAGTGGAAGAGGTAATCCAGTCGATCACTGATGCGGTTGCCGAGGGCGAGCGCGTCGCCATCACCGGCTTTGGCATCTTCGAGAAGGTCGAGCGCAGAGCTCGCACCGGTCGCAACCCGCTGACGGGTGCGATCGTCAAGATCAAGGCCACCAACGTTCCGAAGTTCCGTCCAGGTGCGGAGTTCAAACTGGTCGTTAGTTCGGGGCGTGCGAACGCGGCAAAGCGCGTAGCGGCTGCCAAGAAGGCTGCGACTGGAAAGAAGGCTGCACCGGCAAAGAAGGCTGCGGCGAAGAAGGCTCCCGCGAAGAAGGCGGCAGCAAAGAAGACCACCAGCAGCGCACGTAAGGCTCCGGCGAAGAAGGCTGCACCGGCGAAGAAGGCTGCGGCCAAGAAGGCTCCGGCGAAGAAGGCTGCGGCCAAGAAGGCACCGGCGAAGAAGGCCGCTAAGCGCTAACAAGCACCACCAGAAGGGGCGAGTTACTCAATCGAGTAGCTCGCCCCTTCTGCCTGCGCCCATTGCGCCAATGCGTCTCTGGTGTGCAGACCGACTCCAAGACGGATCGCCGCTCGAAGGTCGTCTGGAGTGTCGATGTCCAAGCGAGCGTCGTCCCCCGCAGCGTGCGAGACCTCGCAAACGCCCTCCGCGCGATGGGCTTGCGCCGAGTTTGGCCCAAAGCGGGGAGTTGGCACCGGACTCGGTAGTAGCGCGAGGATTGTGGTTCCGGAGCCCGCAACGTCGGCAACGAAGCCGCTCCTGCCGAGTGTTTCGACAGCCTCCAAGATCAAATCGAGGGAACTGCTGCGCAGCGTTGCCAAGTCGCCGGTGACGACGGCAACAGGATGAGCTCCGTAAGCCTGCGTCACGGAAGCCAGCGCTGCCGTGATTGCCTCATTGAGGCCAGGCTTACCGGGACCTGAGGTTCGAGGGTTTGCTGGCTCTGGGAGGAACTGCGCGCGGCCTTCACGCGTGACCCTGGCAATGGCCGGGTCAGCGCTTGTCACAACGACTCGTGACGTCTTCGCTGCGCCCTGGGCGGCCTCAATGACATCTCGCAGGAAGGCTTGGGCCAATTGGCTTGCATTCGGAGTCACCTCGCTGCCCCGCGCTCCGCGGAGCCGGGTCTTCCCATCGGCGAGTGGCTTCATCGGAATGATGATCGTCCATACGCCAGTTTCGGATATCACGGCGACCATGGTGGCACTAGTGGGATTGGGGTGTTTCAGGGACGCTCGGATCGACACGGGAGGTCAACTAGCGGCAGGATCGCGCGGTAGTTGGAGTTTCGAAAGGAGTCGTTGGCTGTGGCGTCTCGTCGGCATGGTGCGAAGCACCTTGGTCCGTACTACCGGTTCGCCGTCCTCGTGCTTCAGCCGTTTCTGACCATATGGACTCGCCAAGAACGACGGAATGTTGAGATCCTCTCCGCCGACTACCCGCCCAACGACGGCATCGTCGTCGCCGTTAATCACATGTCGTGGTTTGACCCGATGAACATCTCTCATGTCTTGTGGGATGCCGGACGCCCACCGCGGTTTCTCGCGAAGGACAAACTGTTCGACATTCCAGGCGTCGGTCAACTGCTCGACGGTGCAGGCCAGATACCGGTGTATCGGGAGTCGGCAGACTCGGCCTTGGCGATTCGAGCCGCCGTTGACGCGGTGAACAACGGTGAGTGCGTCGTCGTCTACCCGGAAGGAACGATGACCCGCGATCCGGACCTCTGGCCGATGCATGGCCGCACTGGTGCTGCTCAACTTGGGTTGATAACGGGAGCGCCAGTCATCCCAATCGCCCAATGGGGTCCGCAGGATGTCATGAGGCCGTACAAGACGGAGTTCAAGATCTTCCCGCGTAAGACCATGCGAACCCTGGTTGGCGAGCCCATCGATCTCGACGACCTGCGGGGCAAGGAGATGACAAAAGCCGTCCTCGCAGAGGCGACCGAGCGGGTGATGGTTGCGGTCACCGAGTTGCTCGAGGAGTTGCGCGGTGAAACGGCGCCGGACGGTCGGATCGATTTCCGCGACTGGAAGGCCGCGCAGAAGGAAGGACGAAAGCCGGTCAGGACGCGCAAGCCAAAGTCGGAACGAGGCGCCACCGACGACGCTTCCCGTGACCGGTCGACCGCCAAGAAAGCCCCTGCTAAGAAGGTCGCCACAACACGGACCTTGAAGAACAAGTCAGGTAAGTAAGTACAAGAGCTGACGACTGGCCAGTAACCGACGAGCCAACGAAACGAAAAAGGGAGACAAGATGACGCGGGTAGCAGTTATGGGCGGCGGCTCATTCGGCACGGCAATGGGCATGATCACCACTGATGCCGGCGGCGAGGCGGTTATTTGGGCTCGGGAGCCGGAAGTTGCAAGGTCGGTCAACGAGTTGCACGTCAATGAGATGTACCACCCGGGCCTGGAACTGCCCCCTGAACTTTGGGTAACCAATGATCCGCATGAAGCGCTCAGGGGTGCCGAGGTGATCATCCTCGCGATCCCTGCTCAGACTCTGCGTGAAAACCTGACGGAGTGGAAGAACTGGATCGAGCCGAACGCGATTCTCGTCACGCTGATGAAAGGTATCGAGGCGACCACTACGAAACGGATGTCGGAAGTCATTGCTGAAGTCGCTGAGGTGCCCGCGAGTCGCGTCGCGGTCATTTCCGGGCCCAACCTGGCTCGCGAGATCATCCAGCGTCAGCCCGCCGCGACGACCGTGGCGTGCGTAGATGTCGGCAACGCGAAGGTAGTGGCCACCGCGATCACCACCGCGTATTTCCGTCCTTACTGGACCGAGGATGTCGTTGGCACTGAGGTCGGTGGCGCGGTCAAGAACGTCATCGCGTTGGCGAATGGGATGGCCTTCGGCCTTGGCTATGGCGAAAACGCCCAGGCCTCGCTCATCACGCGTGGACTGGCGGAGATGTCCCGCCTCGGTGCGGCGCTTGGCGCGAATCCGATGACGTTTCTCGGCCTTGCCGGAATTGGTGACTTGATCGCGACCTGCACGTCATCGCTATCTCGAAACCGAACCTTCGGCGAGAACCTTGGTCGCGGTCTGACCGTTGATGAGACGATCGAACAGACCAAGCAGACCTGCGAGGGTGTGAAGAGTTGCCAAGCCATCCTCGAACTTGGGCAAGCGAATGGCGTGGAAATGCCCATCACGGAACAGGTTGTGCAGGTGGTTCACCACGGGATGTCCCCCCGGGCGATGCTGGGCAACTTGATGTCGCGCGACCCGCGCGCCGAACAAGGCAGTTCTGCCTAGGACGCAGCCTTTGTTGCGCGTAGGGTTGCGCAGGTGACCGATTCCGCAGTGGCTGCGTCGCCCGATCGCGCGCTCGATGTCGCCGTGATCTTCGGCGGCCAGAGCAGTGAACACAGCATCTCGTGTCTCTCGGCCGCCAGCGTGTTGGCGGCACTCGATCGGAGTCGGTACCGGATCCAGGCGGTAGGGATTACCCGGTCGGGCGATTGGTATCGGGTAAGCGATGACCCAGCTGACTGGGCGCGCAGGGGAGATGTGTTGCCGGAAGTCGCCCCGGTCGGTCAGGAAATCACGCTTGCCGATATTTCCGCCGACGTCGTATTTCCAGTCCTGCACGGGCCGTTTGGTGAGGACGGAACAATTCAAGGCGCCCTAGAACTGCGCGGGTTGCCCTATGTGGGTTCTGGTGTCTTGGCGAGTGCCCTGACAATGGACAAGCAGGTGACTAAGACCATGCTTGCGGCTGCGGACCTACCCGTGGGAAAGAGCGTCGGTGTCAGTGATGGCGACTGGCAGCGCCATCGCGAACACGTGCTCGCCCAACTGCGCGACCTGACGTGGCCGGTTTTTGTCAAGCCCGCGCGCGCTGGCTCCAGTGTTGGCATCACCAAGGTGAGGTCGTTCGACGAGCTTCCTGCAGCGATCGAGTTCGCCCGCGAACAGGATCGCAAAGTCGTCGTTGAGGAATCAATCGAACACGCGCGAGAGATCGAGTGCGGGGTATTGGCAGGCGTCGGATCTCAAGAGCCAAGGGCGAGCCTTTGCGCAGAAATCGTTGTGTCAGACGCACACGAGTTCTATGACTTTCGCGCCAAGTACCTCGACAACAGCGCGACGCTCACAGTCCCAGCCGACATTCCCGAGGCGTTGCAGAAGGAACTAAGAGATCTTGCGGTTCGCGCGTTCACTGCTCTCGGAGCCGATGGGTTAGCCCGGGTGGACTTCTTCGTCACCGCTGACGGCATCGTCATCAACGAGGTCAACACCATGCCCGGTTTCACCGCGATCTCGATGTTCCCGAGGATGTGGCAGGCGTCAGGGATGACCTACTCGCAGATCATTGATCACTTGATCGCAGTCGCGCTCGACCGCGGCGTTGGAATGAGGTAGCTGCGCCGAACGCTCATCGAACAGTCGGGACGGATTCCGAGATCGGTTTGGCAAGCTCTGTCAACGCATCGGTCTCCGGTGCGTATGCATTCGGGACAGCCACCTCGACGTAGGTGACGCGACCAGTGGTGGTGAACACGTAGCCTGCGGATCGTTGTTGAGGCAGCCAGTCCACCCCGTTCACTGTGATCAAAGTCGATGTCGGAGTGAATGATTCGGGCCGGGCAACCCCGCACCGCAAGGTGATGGGCGGGTCGCCCCAGGCCGCCGTTGTCGTTGAGGGGGGATCAGTTTTTCGGCGAACCGCATTGAGGATCGAGCTCGGCAGGTTCCCGATTAGCTGACTGCAGGCGGTTGTGGCCGCAGAGTCACTCGGCGCAGGGGTGGGCACAGAAACCGGTCCCGCACAGGCGGTCAGCGCACAGCCCGCGAGGGCGATGCCAAACCCGGCTCTTCGATACACGAAGATGACCCTAGCCGCTGCAACGAAAGGGTCTACAACTCAAATGTCGGATATCTCCAGGTCGGCGCCAGTCAGCGATGTTGGCGAACATGCACTCATTGAGGAGATCCGCCAGCGGCTAGGGGACGCGCAGGCTGTCATTGGAATCGGTGACGACGCCGCCGTGGTCCGATTGTCTGAACCATCGGTGGCGATCAGCACCGATGTGCTGGTCCAGGATCGGCATTTTCGCCTGAATTGGTCTAGCGCACAGGACATTGGCCACCGCGTCGCGGCCGCGAATCTCGCCGACGTCGCCGCGATGGGTGCAATGCCCACCTGTCTGGTTGTTGCCCTCGTGTTGCCGCCGACCACCGAAGTCGGCTGGGTCTTGGACTTCCTTGATGGCTTGGCTGCTGAGTGTGAGTCTGTCGGGGCGTCGGTTGTCGGAGGCGACCTGTCCTCAGGTGACTCGATCGTGATCGCAGCGACGGCTCTCGGTGATCTGCAGGGCCGTGAAGCGGTCACTAGGGCGGGTGCGCAGTCCGGGGACGTGATTGCCGTCGCCGGTCGACTGGGCTGGTCAGGGGCGGGGCTCAGCCTGCTGTCGCGAGGGTTCAAGTCGCCGCGAGTGTTGGTTGATGCTTACCGTTTTCCGCAGCCTCCCTACCTCGCTGGTGTGCTTGCAGGAAGCGCCGGAGCCCACGCGATGCTCGATGTCAGCGATGGTCTGGTCACCGACCTCGGGCACATCGCAACCGCGTCGGGGGTGAGCATTGACATCGATTCACAACTGTTGCCGGTTGACGACCCAGTCCGCGACGCGGCATCGGCATTCAATGCCGACCCCCTTACGTGGGTGCTCTCGGGGGGTGAGGACCATGCGTTTGCGGCAGCGTTTGATCATGATGAAGCGCTCCCAGGGGGCTTCATCGCCATTGGCAGGGCGCACGATGCTGGGGGAGATGGACCTCTGGTGACGGTCGATGGTGAGGTCCGGCCTGACCTGCGCGGCTTTGATCACTTCGCCTAGTGCCTGTGATCTTGCGTGTCGGGACTTAGGCACACGGGAACGAAGCAGCGAGCACATCTCCTTTGCGGCGGTAGGCGAGGAACTCTTCGCGGATTTCGTCGATAGCGCCCGGTAGATCCTCAAGGTGATCGCGTACCTGCATTGCGGGGTCAGTGGCGGCAACCGGATGCCAATAGACGCCACGGCCGGTGACGCACACCTCGGGGACGACAGTGGGTCGAGAAATCACAATTCCTCTTGTCGCCACCCCTTGCTGGGCGACGCGACGCACAATTGTTTCGTCTTCCGCCAAGCCGAGCTCTTCGCAAAGCACAGCGAGTGCTTGCTCTTCCGCAGCGGCATCTGATCCCAGCGTCGCTGCAAGTCGGACACTGAAACCTGCTGCTTTCGCGGTCTTGACTCCGGCGATCGCACGCAGCCAACTTCCTGCGCCGCGATGGGTGTCATGTAGTTCAGGGGTGGCCGAGTCGACGCTGATCTGCAGGGTGAAATCTTCGCGAGGCATCTCTTCAAGGCGTGCCAGGCGAGCACCCCGCAACAGCATTCCGTTAGTCAGGAGCACGGTGGGAGCTGCCGCAGTGCACTCTGCGACGATCGCGGGCAATTCGGGATTCAAGAACGGTTCCCCGCCAGTCAAGTAGATCTCCTGGACTCCGTTTGTCGCACCTTGCTTGACGAGGCTTCCAACTGTCGCGGCGTCCAACGCCCAAGGCTCGGACTTCGGTGATGACGCCACACAGCAGTAGTCGCACGCCAAGTTGCAGTGGAAGTTGGTGTAGAACCAGAGCCGGTAGCCTGGCAATTGATGCGGTGCCAAAGTTGCCGCAGCGCTTTCCATCGACCCCCGATAGACCTCGACCTCAAGGTCGTGCACGGCGTACACGGAATTGCCCGAATGCTGGCACCACGCGTGAACCTCGGTTACGTCCTCTGGCGATGAGACCTGGACGCGAACGGTTGTACCCGTGGCAATCCCGTTGACTGCCTCCATCAACCTGAATACCAGAGCGGCCCGCTCCCGGGTCGTCACCATCGAAGCGGAACCGATTGCTCCGTAACTGCCTCGAACAGTGAGTCGTAACCCGATAGCACGGGCGCCACCCACTTCGTCAGACCCTCCATCTCGAGGATCGTGCGGTGCTCTGGGTTCTCCCAGTCCATCGCCATCAGGTGTCGTACCCAGGGGTCGGACACCGCAGGATCCAAGGTCGGCAGGGCGGTGAAATTGCAGTGGCTGTAGTCGTCGCTGACCCAGAACTCGGTGACGCCCAAGTCCCCAGACGCCTGAAGCTGCTGCCAAGTGGTAATGCCGAGCGCGGCAACATCAGCCTCGTCGTCCAGTACCGCCCGTAGTGCGTCCAACTCGCTGCGGCCCGTGTCGCCATGCTTGCCGACATCTGAGTCGAAGATGACGAACGTTGCATTCTCCGGAGTGACCCCGGCTTCAGCGAGGAACTTCACCGGCAGAATGCGGGCCTGGCCGGAGTCCTTAGAACCCAGCGCGATTCGTTGGCCAACCAAGTCGGACAACGAATCGATGTCAGACCCGGATCGCTTGACGAAAACCGAGCGGAACGTGGCGTCTGTGTCGCGCATCGCCAGCGCACGACACGCCCCATCCGTCAGCCCGACTGTTCGCACATAGGCGAGGTTGGTGTTCCAAGCGATATCGACCCAGCCCGCCATGAGCGCATCGACAAGCTGCTCATAGTTGGAGAACAAGACGAAGTCCATCTCAACCTCAGAGCCGCGAAAATAGTAGCGGATGCCCTCCCAGATTGGCACGACATTCGCGGTATAGGCAACCGCGCCGACGAGTACCGATGCCATCAGAACAACTCCATTCCACACATTGCTCTTCCGTAGAAGTCGTACAGGACATCTGAAGTCGGGGCCATTACATGCCCCGCGCGCGCGTCCCGAAAGTTGCGCTCAATCGGAAGGTGTTTGGAGAACGCGGCACCCCCGCACACGCGCATTGCCTGGTCGGTGATCTCCAGCGCAGCGTCGTTGACGCTGGCCCGGGCGCCGATGACATACATGATGGTGTCGTCAGCGGGCTCGGCGATCTTGCGGGCAGTAGCCAGGAGGTACTCCCGCTGGGCCGCCAGCAGGATGCCCGTCTTGCCAACGCGGTGTCGGATTGTGGGTAGGTCCGCCAGCTTCGAGTCGAGGTGCTTCAGGGCTGCACCTGAAACGTGGCCGACTGCTGCGTCAAGAGCCGACGCGGCTAGCCCGAGGGTGACCGATGCGTTTCCCAGGTTGAACCACGGCAAGACCACGCTCATCATCGTTGCGAAACCGGATCCCGCTTCGCCGAGGCGTTGTGATTCCTGGACCACGGTGGTGAAGTGCATTGGGGATGACTCGTTTCCGCGCAACCCAAGGCCGCTGAACCGCGGACCCACCTCGGCGCCCGGATCGTCGCCAAGTATGACGAACAGATCCGATTCCATGTGAGTGGTGGCGCCCGGCGTTTGGGTGCTCACGACATACACGTCAGCAAAACCCGCTGCGGTGACCCAACTCTTTTCGGCATCGATCTTGATTCCGTCGGGTACGACCTCTGCCCGCGAAACGGGCGCCCAGAAATGGGACCGCGAACCCTTCTCGCTGAACGCCAGCGACGCTAGACGGGTACCGTCCGCGAGTTCCTGCAACAAGTTCGGGTAGGCACTTGGGGGAGCGGAGGCAATTGGCATGGCGGCCGCCACATGCATCAGGTAGATCATGGCCGTCGAACCGCATGCACCGGCGATTTGACTGACCACGGACGAGAACACCTCAGGGCTCTGGCCCAGCCCACCAGTTTCGATTGGGAGGGTGAGACCGAGTAAGCCGGACTGTCGCAGTTCTGCCACTGCCGCTTCTGGGAACACGGCATCCTCGTCGACGGCTCGGGCATTCGCTGCCGCAACCTCGACGACGCGGGCAATACGTGATTCGAGTTCCATGAAGTCTCCAAGGGGTCGGCGGCTGAACCTCGCGTGATTCGCACATTGCTCGCAATCAGAGCAATCCGGGAAATCTTCGCAACTTCGCGCCACTATGCCATCTTCGGCGACGCCATCCTCGGCGACGCCGACTTCAAAGGGCCAGACGAATGTCGCCCCGACGTTGCTAGCCCGGCCAACCTGCGATCTCCCGGTATCTGTGTGCGAAAAGGGTGGTGGGTGCGGTTCTGGCAACGTGGTCGGCTGACGCGGCATCGTCAACGTCGGCAAGGCTTGGACCTACTCGGACGTTTTGGCCGACAGCCCGCAGCGCTGCGACCGTCAGCTCCCCGGTATCGGGGCGACTCATCGGAACCTGCGACAGCACAGCCGCTGGTTGGCCTGCGAACGAGAGCGCCCAGAACCCGCCGTCGTCGGCAAGCCCAATCCCGCAGTCACGCGGGGATTCAGCGAGGTCACCGACGGCGGTAAGGAGTTCAGGAGTCACTTGCGGGGTATCCATCCCGATCACCAGATTGCGGCCCGGGTGGAACTGCCAGACCATCGCCAAGGCGTGGTCGAGGCGCTCACCCAGCCGCTTTCCTTGCTGGTCTATGACCCTCAGGTTGGCGAGCATCTTGGGAACGGAAGCTGATCCGAACCGCTCCAGCGCGACGACGACGTTGGGGGTGCAGGCTGAAGCCGCGGCAACCGTGTCCGAAAGCGCCGCGGCGGCAAGGGCGGCAGCCTGGTCATCGGTGAACTCAGGTCGCAGTCGTGTCTTCACTCGGCCCGGTATAGGGGCCTTCGCCATGATGAGAATCGACATGTTTGACGCTGTCATTGCCGCCGCCGTGGCGCCGCGCGCAGCAGAGCCGTGGTTGCACGCAGGGATCCCCGAACCGTTCCGGTCACCTTCGAGCTACCTGTCCTCACGCGATAGTCCATATCGAATTCCTCGACGGTCCAGCCTGCCGCAGCGGCACGAGCCAACACCTCCATCGGGTAGCCGAACGCACGGTCTTCGATGCCCAAAGAAAGATATGGATCACGGCGGAATACCCGCACAGGTGGGAGGTCATGGATGGTCAGCTTGGTCGCGCGTCGCAACCACCACGCGAGGAAGGTGGTTCCAAGACGTGCGTGCCACGGCCATGACTTCGGGGTGGGCCGCCGCCGACAAACTGCCAGGTCAGCAAACCCCGCTGCGACGGCTGCGATTAGCGGAGGCAATTGAGCGGGATCTAGGGTCGCATCGCAATCCATCACGGCGACAAGGTCGGTCTGAGCGGCGGTGATGCCGGCGTGGCACGCTGCGCCGTAGCCCGCAGGAGCGGCATTGATCACGTCGGCCCCCAACCGCCGTGCCACCTCAACGCTGCCGTCCGTCGAACCGTTGTCGGCCACCAATGCCTGCACACCGGGCGGAATTCTCGTCAGCAACCAGGGGAGGGCCTGGGCCTCGTTCAAACACGGCAGCACCAGGGTCACTGTGACAGGGGCCGGCACGCGGGCAACTATCGCATACGCTCGCCGCGTGAGCGCTAGCGTCGAGGACCCGTCCAGGTTGCGTCCTCGGGTGTGGCCGGTGGTGTTGTGGCTAATTGCCTTGGCTGCCGTCTTCAGCTGGGGCAAGTGGCTGGTGGAAACCGGGCAGCAAGTGCTAGTGCTCGACGGCAGTCAGCCGTTCCTTGGTGGGCTGATCGTGCCTGACCCGCTGCGCCTCGTTCTTCCTGGCGCCATGGCTGGTGCTGGAGTGGTGATCTTGCCGATCATCTCTCGGAGATTGCGTTGGCGGTGGCTGCTCGTCGCCACCGTGGTTTGGGCGAGCGTGTGGTCGTGGGCGTTGACGACAACTCGGGGCTGGTCTGATTTCGTGCGCCCGTTGTATCGAGACGATGACTATTTGAACGTTTTGCCGATTACCGACCTTCATGGTTTTGTCGCCTCGTTCACGGACACACTGCTGGCTTACCCGTTGCATGTGCAAGGGCACCCGCCCGGCCAGGTCGTGATTCTGGCGCTGGCTGACAGTGTGGGTCTGGCGATTCCTTGGTTAGTTGCCGTGGCCTATGTCGTGATTGGTTGCAGCGGAATCGCTGCAGCTGCCGTCACGGTGAGGGTGCTCGCTGGGGCTCAGGGTGAGGCGTTGGCACGTCGGATGCTGCCAGCCGCGATCCTTGCCTCGGCGGCGGTCTGGATTGCGACCTCACCAGATGCGTTCTTTTCAGGCGTGCTTGCGTGGGGCGTTGCGCTACTGGCTATTGCGAGTGTCGGTTCGGGGTGGCGCCGTTGGGTTGCCGCTGCCGGTGCCGGGCTACTCCTCGGCCTATGTCCTTTCTTGTCATACGGGCTAATACCGATGGGACTGATTACCGTCGCCGTGCTTGTTCATACCCGGGCATGGAAGGTGTTTGGTTTTGTCGCGGCGCTGGTCGTCATTCAAGCGCTCGTGTGGGCCGCAGTTGGCTTCCGGCTGGACGAGGGAATTGCCGCGACCCGGGTTGCGTGGCAACTCGACGGCGCGTCGATTCGGCCGTACTGGTACTTCTTGATAGCAAACTCTGTCGTGCTCGCCACACTCGTCGGCCCAGCAGTGCTGGGCTCGCTTCCCCGAACGGCCCGGTTGCCTTCCCCAGTGCCGCTGTTTGTCCTGCTGGCCGCCGTCGCGGCTGCGGTTGGGGCGCTGTCGGGATACATGCGTGGTGAAGTGGAGCGCATTTGGCTACCGCTCACGCCGTGGCTGATGCTGGCAGCAGCAGTGGTGTCATACCGACGAAGCTGGCTGGTGGCTCAGGCGCTCGTGACTGTTGCCGCAGCTGCCTTCATCTCGTCCCCGTGGTAGTGGTGCTGGCGGATGGGCGCAGGCTAGTCGTGAGCAAATTCGAGGAAGCCGGACTCTGGGGATATTGCCGCATTGAATTGCAGCAGTTCACTGGCGCGGGCAGGGTCTGCCACGACATGGCGAACGTCAGCGGCCCGGTAGTCGCCAGTCACCACGGGAGTGGGCGCACCTCCCGCGCCAGCCAGTACCTCCGCAGCCCATCCCACCGAGCGCGGTTGTCCACTGCAAATGTTGACTGGGTGCAGCCCAAAGCTGATGTTTGCTTCACTGACGAGAGCCAATGCGTTTGCCCGCGCGACGTCACGGACGTGGACGAAGTCTCGCATCTGGGCACCATCTTCGAAGACCAGCGGCGCCAGCCCCGCTGCGACTCGGGACCGGAAGATCGCCGCCACCCCGGAATAGGGGGAGTCCTGCGGCATCCTCGGACCGTAGACATTGTGGTATCGCAACCCGAAGGTGGCCACTCCAGTGGAGCGGCTCCAGGCAGCAACGAAATGCTCCTGAGCCGCCTTGCTTGCCGCGTAGACACTCGTGGGCCGGATGGGTGCCGACTCTGTGACTAAGCGCCAAGCGAGGGGCAGGTGACAACTCCGGCAGCGGGGCTCGAACTGACCGGCCGCCAGGTCCGCTGTTGTTCGCGGTGAAGGGTCGGTGACGCCGTGTTCGTCGCATTCGTAGCGACCTTCGCCATAGACCACCATGGAACTTGCGAGCACCAGACGCTCGACGCCCGTTGCATGCATTGCAGCCAACAGGTTCGCCGTTCCCAGGTCATTGAGTGCGGCGTATCGGGGTAGGTCGGCCAAGTCAAGACCGTGACCGACAAGTGAAGCCTGGTGGATCACTGCGTCTGCACCGGCCAGCGCTTTGGTAACGGCGGCGGTATCGCGCAAGTCAGCGACGACTCTGGGTGCATCCACGACTCGGTCCGCAGGCCACACTCCCGCCGGGTGAACCTCCGGAAGCAACCCGTCCAAGGCCACGACATCGTGGCCAAGCTGGACTAGTTCCTCTGCGACGTGGGAACCGATGAAGCCCGCAGCTCCAGTTACGACCACCCGCATGTTGCCTCCGCTTGGTTTCCTCCGCGCTTGAGACTGCTGACTACCCGCAGTCGCGAGGACAGTAGCTGAGGCGCGTGTGCCGAACGCGTTGGTCCCCGGCCTGCTACCGCCTTGATCGTGGCTACTGCGGCGATCCGGCCGCGCATCACCAGAGGTGCGGATTACGCAGCTCCGGCTTCTGGCCGTGAGATCAACTAGGCTCACGATCACTGCCACGGAGGGAAGTCCGAATGAATGTGTCCGTCCCCAACTCGGAACCCAGCGACTCAAAGGTGAGCACGTCGACTTCCAGTGAGGCGACACAGCTTGCCAACGACAGGCTCGCACGCGCAGGGGTCCTGATCGCGCGAGTGGTGCTCGCCTTCCTGTGGATCCAGAATGTTCGCTGGAAGACACCGCCGAATTTCGAAGCACTCGCTGGCTTCACTGGACTCGCCGTTGAACACCCCGTATTTGCGCCGTACTCCAGCGTTGTCGAGAACTTCATCCTGCCTAACATCGGGGTATTCGGATGGTTCGTGGTGGTTTCGGAGGCGTGCATCGGAGCATTCCTTCTTGTAGGGTTGTTCACCCGTTTCTGGGCGCTCGTCGCCGTTGGCCAGAGCTTCGTGATCTTCCTTTCTGTCGGCCTCACCCCTGAAGAGTGGCCGTGGTCGTACTACTTGATGATGATCGTGTCGCTGGTGTTGGCGGCCGTTGCCGGAGGTCGGGTCTGGGGCCTTGATGCCCTGCTGCGACCTGTCTGGCTGAAGAGTTCGAACAGGTTACTGCGCTGGTTGGCGTGGACGACATGATCCACGTGGGCGGCGAAACACTCGGGAGGTCTTGATGACGGTTAAGGGCGGACTTATCGCACTATCTGGGTTGGCGCTTGCGAGCCTGTTGATGCTTGTTAGTTCCCCGAACGAGGCCTATCGGTGGGTGGATCAGTCGAGAAACTCTGCGATTGTGCTGGTCGTTTGCGCGTTGATTGGTTTGCTCGCGGCGGCCTTGGGTAGGCCCGTGCTGGCCTTCGGCGCTGGTGCGATAGCGCTGGTTGCTGCTTGCGTGCAGTTCGTCGGCCTCGCCGACGGTGGGTTGATCGGTGGAAACGGATCAACTTTCGCCCTGTTGCTCGCGGTGGGGGTGGGATTCGTCGGGCTTGGCTACGCCGACGGTGTGACGAGCGGTGTCCGTGATCACGGCTGACGTGGCCGTCATCGGCGGGTCTGGCCTGTACTCGTTGTTCTCGCCGGAGGCGCCAGGGCACATTGCGACTGTTGCTGCCTCAACTCCAGATGGGCCAGCGTCGGGTGACATCGAGATAGCGCAAGTTGGAGCGACCGCCGTGGCGTTCCTGCCACGGCACGGCCCAAGTCATCGCTATCCAGCGCATCGAATTCCCTACCGCGCGAACATGCGTGCGCTTGCCGATCTCGGCGTGCGACAAATCATCGCACCGTGCGCAACCGGATCGCTGCGAAAAGAGACGCCACCCGGATCGTTGGTCATCCCTGATCAACTCGTAGACCAGACTCACGCGCGCGTTCAAACATTTCACGACGAGTTCCACGGAACGACGTTTCATGCGCGATTTGCCGAACCGTATTGCCAGCGTGTGCGTCAGACGCTCTTGCAGTCCTCTGACACATTCGGCTGGCCCGCGCACGACGGAGGCACACTTGTCGTTATCGACGGACCCCGGTTCTCTACGCGGGCCGAGACCCAGTGGTACGCCAACGAAGGATGGTCGTTGGTCAACATGACTGGGCACCCCGAAGCGGTGCTCGCCCGTGAACTCCACTTGTGTTACGCGCCTTTAGCCTTGGTCACCAACTACTCAGCGAATCTGCTGACTGGCCCCGGCGTCAGCGAGGCTGAAGTGTATCGGCTCTTCGAGCGCAATATCGACAGGCTGCGCGGGCTGCTGTTGGAGTGCATCGCGGGATTGGGCGATCCCATTGGATGCGTCTGCAGCGGCGGTTAGGACCGGGGTGACTCAAGTTCATCGATCGCGTCTAGTTCGGCCAGGTTCACCCCTGCCGAGCGCATGTCTTTGATAATCGCTGCCTCGGATTCACGCGTAGGGGGGTTCACACCAACTGGAACTCCCCGATGGACGAGATCAACTGCAGATGAGTTTGACAACGCGAAGATCGGATCCATAAACCGCAACAAGGTTGGTTCCGCCAGGGTGAAGTTGACCGGACGTCTGTTGTTAAGGACCCGGCTGCTGGCGACGCCAGATCCGAATTCATCCTCGATCCCCATGTTGGCAAGAATCGCCTTGGTGTTGTTGAGATCGTTTGCGAAGGGGGCAGCGGCCGCCGGTACGCCCGTTGCGGTCACAACGGCCCACGCGCTGGCGATTGCTGCCGAGACCGCATCTCCGTCAGCCACGTCGATGACGGGGGCGTTGGCGTAGTTGGCTGCACTTGTTTTGTAGTCGATCACGACGACGGCTAGGCCACATTGCCGAGCGTTGTAGGCAATCCCCGAACCGACCTTTCCGGCTCCGAATACCACGAGGGATCCGCCGGACGGCACGTGCCCGAGTTCAGCGAGTGCGCGTACGAAGCTTTCGCCCGTGCCGAACATGGTTTCGAGTAGTTTGACCGGCGAATGGTCAACGATGATGACTGGCCGCTTGCTCGATTGGTATGCAGCGAGTCCGCTGTGGGTGAGCTCGACATAACCGAAAGTGCTGTTGACGTCCTTGTGTAGTCCGGCGCAGTCCAACACGATGTCGAAGTCTCGTTGACTTGCCTCCGCAGCAGAAATCACCTCCACCCCGAGGCTGGGCAGCAACTCAACGATCGCCGGGTCATTGGAGATGTTCGGGTGGACTCCGACCGTCAGGTCGGCGCCGCCAGCGAGGAGTGGTAAGTACTTGGTGAATGTGTTGCGAAACAACGGTGTGCAGTCGAGCACGCGCAGGCCAGATAGTGGTCGACTTGCTGACCACCGAGCGCTCTGGGCGCGCAGAGCCGGGTATTGATCTACCTGATAGGTCGCGCTGATGACGGGTTCAAGCTCAGCAGTCATGGCGCACACCAGGTTGGGACAGATTGATTCCGCGATTTCGTTCGGGTTCGCGGGGCCACGAAGCGACTAGCTAGCGCGCGTGACCTTGCCTGCTTTGAGGCATGAGGCGCACACGTTGAGGCGCTTTGGAGTACCGCCGATAATCGTGCGCACTCGCTGAATGTTGGGGTTCCAGCGACGCTTTGTGCGTCGGTGTGAGTGCGAAATGCTGTGGCCGAAGCCCGGGCCCTTGCCGCATACGTCGCAGTTGGCAGCCACAGTTAGCTCCTGAAGTAATCGAAGTTTTGAATCGGATGAGTTGCCGTCAGCCGGTCTCGCTTACACCGACGTCTCGCCGGGTCCGCGCGGGACGCAACCCATCTAGGCTACCTGAGACAGTGCCGATACCGACACCCAGCCACCAAATCCCACTACGCTGTCGGTCTAGCCGAGCGGTGCGGAGGTCTTTGTGCGCGACACTTTCGATTCCACTGTCGTTCGACTGTGGGCTGCAACAGCCATGGCTGCCCTGGGAGAACACCGTGCAGAGATCGACGCCCTCAACGTCTTTCCGGTACCGGACGGGGATACCGGCACGAACCTTTTCCTGACCGCCGAAGCCGCCGCAGAGTATGTAGAAGACTTGTACGCCGAAGGCGGCGAACCCACTCTGGCCCAATCAATGAATGCATTCGCCCAAGGCGCGCTCCTGGGCGCACGGGGGAACTCCGGGGTTATCACCAGTCAGTTACTGCGTGGGATGGCGGACATCTTCGCCGATGAAGCGGCGATCGGCGTAGGCGCAGAACTCGCTGTGGCGCTCACTCGGGCCGCAGAACTTGCCTACGGCGCGGTCGCGGTTCCTCGTGAAGGCACCGTCCTGACGGTGGCCCGGGCCGCTGCGCTGGCAGCGGGCGAAGCAGCGTTGAGTGAGACCGCGCTCGACATGGTGGCGCGTGCGGCCGTCACCGGGGCCGAGGTCGCCCTTGAGAAGACCCCAGAGCAGCTGCAGGTGCTCAAGGATGCCGGAGTCGTGGATGCCGGTGGCAAAGGACTTGTCGTCATTCTCGAAGCACTCGTTGAGGCCATCACCGGTGAGCACCGGATGAGCCATCCTGACGTGCGTCTGCCTCGACCAGTTACGTCAGTTGAGTCGCACACGGTGACGTACGGGGGCCCAGGCTACGAGGTGATGTTCCTCCTCGATGCGCAGGACGATGCGGTTCCGACCATGAAGGAATCGCTCGGGGGACTCGGTGACTCACTCGTCGTGGTCGGCGGCGGCGGTTTGTGGAATGTTCACGTCCACGTCGACGATGTTGGCGCCGCGATCGAGGCCGGTATTGCCGCAGGAAAGCCATACCGTATCAAGGTCACCCACCTGGAGATGGCCGATGACCTTCGCCGTAGTGGTCACGATGGTGATGACTCATCGGCGGACTCCGGGCGCTCTGGGCGGGCTCTGGTCGCGGTGTCCCACGGGCCAGGTGTCGCCGCACTGTTGCAGGAGTCTGGCGTAACCACTGTTGGCGCGAAGCCAGGTCGACGGCCATCCACTGCGGAGCTGCTCGACGGAATCATGCGCAGCGGCGCCAAGGAAGTCGTGCTCTTGCCGAGCGACGGCGATACCCGAACTGTTGCCGAAGCCGCTGCGGGGCAGGCGCGTAACGAAGGTATTCGGGCCGCGGTGATTCCAACTCGTTCGGTTGTTCAGAGTCTCGCGGCGGCCGCCGTCCACGACCCTGGCGCCCATTTCGATGACGATCTTGTCGCGATGGGGCGCAGTTCTGCGTCGACGCAGTACGGAGCGGTGACGATCGCGGTGCGGCAGGCGATGACGACTGCTGGTGTCTGCGCAATCGGCGATGTGCTCGGCCTGCTCGACGGAGACATCGTGGCGATTGGCGCCACCCTCGCTGAGGCGGGTGAGGCAATCGTCACGCGCATGCTTGAACGCGGCGGCGAACTTCTGACGATCGTGACGGGTGAGGACGCCGACGATGATTTGCTGGCTTCAGTGACTGAGGCAGCTGAGGAAGCGCGGCCGGAGATCGAGATCGAAGTTGTCCGTGGCGGCCAGCCGTTGTGGCCCCTGATCTTCGGACTCGAGTAGTCGCTGCACCGATTTGTCACCGCTCGGCAGCACAATGTGTGGGTGACATCGGGTCTGACTCTCACTTCTCCGCTGCGGGACGCAGTTGGGGGACGTACTGCAAACGCCCTTGAGAAGGCATTTGGATACGAATGCGTTCATGACCTGTTGCTGCATCTGCCGCGCCGGTACGGCCGTCGTGGGGAGTTGACGGATCTGACGAAGCTGCGCGATGGCGACCACGTCACGGTCCTGGCGCGGATTCAGTCCGTCGCCACCCGATCTATGCGCAACCGCAAGGGAACGATCACCGAAGTCATCGTCACTGACGGCACCTCCAAACTGAGTCTCACGTTCTTCCGCAAGCCATTTGGAATCCCGCTGACCAAGGGTGCCGTCGGGCTCTTCGCAGGGAAGGTCTCGCGGTTTCGTGGCCAGCCACAACTCACCCACCCCGAGTGCTCGATTCTGGCTGGCGGTGATCTTGACTCGGACGCCGCGGCCGCGTATACGAGCGAGATCATTCCCGTGTATCCGGCCACTGCGTCGCTGTCCTCCTGGGCAATCAGCAAGGCGATCCGGGTTGCACTTGACCAGGTGAACTGGCAGGTGCAGCCTGAACCAATCCCGGAGGACGTGCGGGAACGTCATCGCCTGCTGGGCAGTGCTGAGGCGTACGAGGCAGTTCACCGGCCTCAGCACGACGAAGCCCCGCGAGCCGGTGAACTGCGCATTCGATGGGAGGAGGCCCTCGCGCTTCAGACGGTCTTGGCGGTTAGGCGGGAGTTGTACCGAGAGCGGTCGGCTATCCCGCGCCACCCGACTAGCGGCGGTCTCCTGCAGACGCTCGACAACAGACTGCCGTTCGAACTCACCAGGGGCCAGCAGGAGGTGGGCGAGACGATCGCTGGGGAACTCGCCGGCGAGCACCCGATGCATCGATTGCTGCAGGGTGAGGTTGGGTCGGGAAAGACGGTTGTCGCGCTGCGGGCGATGTTGGCCGTGGTCGACGCAGGCGGTCAGGCCGCGCTGCTGGCTCCGACTGAAGTTCTGGCTGCCCAGCACGCACGTTCCATCCGTGCCCTGCTCGGCCCGCTGGCGGACCAGGGAGTTCTGGGAGGGTCGACGCAGGCAACGACTGTCACGCTGATAACCGGTTCTCAATCCACCTCGGCAAGGCGGCAGGCCCTACTTGAAGCGGCGAGCGGTCAAGCCGGGATCGTCATTGGTACCCACGCCCTGCTGGAAGACAAGGTGAAGTTCGCTGATCTTGGACTCGTCGTCATTGACGAGCAGCATCGCTTCGGAGTGGAGCAACGTGCGGCCCTTGCGGCCAAGTCGGCCGAAGGAACACGCCCGCATGTGCTGGTGATGACGGCCACGCCGATTCCGCGGACGGTCGCAATCACGGTATTCGGAGACCTTGACGTCTCGGTGCTGCGCGAGTTGCCTGCTGGGCGGGCGCCGATATCCACCCACGTTGTTCCGGCAATGGAGAAGCCGAGCTACCTGGAACGTACCTGGAAGAGAGTGCGTGAAGAGGTCGAGTCGGGGCGTCAGGCTTACGTCGTTTGCCCGCGGATCTCAAGTGACGGACCGTCAGTCAGTGAGTTTGACGGGCTGGAGTCCATGCTGGAAGACGCGGTCGGCGAGGCACCTGCCATGGCGATGACGAATGTGGAGGATGTCTTCGCCGAACTGACTGCTGGTCCACTCAGTGGGCTGCGGGTCGGGGTCTTGCACGGCAAGATGCCCGCCGACGAGAAGGAATCGGTCATGCGGTGCTTTACGGCAGGTGACAGCGCCGCCAACGGTCTCGATGTGTTGGTGTCGACGACGGTGGTTGAGGTTGGCGTTGATGTGCCCAACGCGACGGTGATGGTTGTGATGGATGCCGATCGATTTGGGGTTTCGCAGCTGCACCAACTGCGGGGCCGAGTCGGCCGGGGTGGGCTGCCGGGGCTCTGCCTGCTCGTCACCAACGCTGAGCCTGGATCCGACGCGAGGACGCGCCTTGACGCCGTTGCGGCGACAACTGACGGCTTCGAGCTCTCCCAAGTCGACCTGTTGGCGCGGCGAGAGGGCAACGTCCTGGGTTCGGATCAATCGGGCCGCAACAACTCGCTGCGCGTGCTGTCCCTGCTGCGCGACGGCCGGATCATCATCGCCGCCCGGGAGGAAGCGGAGAAGATCGTCGCGGCTGATCCATTCCTTGCCGATCACCCCGCCTTGGCCGCCATGGCAGCGACCTTGACAGGTCCCGACGCCGCCGAGTGGCTGGACCGGTCGTGACGCGAATCATCGCCGGTACCGCGAAAGGCAGGCAATTGAAGGTGCCGCCCACCGGGACGCGTCCCACCTCGGATCGGGTCCGCGAGTCGGTGTTTTCCGCAGTTGGGCACATCCTCGGTGATTGGGGCGACGTCGCAGTGCTCGACTTGTTTGCTGGTTCGGGCGCGATGGGGTTGGAGGCGGTTTCCCGCGGGGCGTCGCAGGCAGTCCTCGTCGATTCGGCCGCCAACGCTTGCGCGGTCGCTGCCTCGAACATCGACAAGACAGGGCTCCGGGCGCGCGTGGTTCAGTCAAAGGTGCAGACGTGGCTGGCTGCACCGCCGCCAGGCACCTTCGATTTGGTGTTTGTAGATCCGCCCTACGACCTGTCCGAGGGCGATGTCAACGAAGTGATCGAACAGCTCGCAATTGGGTCTTGGCTCGCCAATCATGCGATCGTGGTGGTCGAACGTTCCCAGCGCGATGACAACCTGCGATGGCCGCCCGGATTCGACGACATCACACGCCGCCGGTTCGGGAACACGAGCGTTTCGCGTGCGGTTTGGTACGTTGCCGATGCAACCGATTGACGCAACGGTGTCAGTGACGACGAAATGGGGGCGCGGGTGCGCAAAGCAGTCTGTCCTGGCTCGTTTGATCCGGTGACCAATGGGCACCTGGACATCATTTCCCGCGCGGCTTCGCTGTTTGACGAGGTAACGGTCGCAGTTCTGATCAACAAGAAGAAGTCGAGCCTCTTCACGGTGGATGAGCGCATCGAGATGTTGACGGCTGCAACCTCCGAATTTGGCAACGTTGTCATCGACTCGTTCCACGGATTACTCGTGGATTTCTGCAGGGAAAAGGACATTTCGGCGATCGTCAAAGGACTGCGAGCCATCAGCGACTTCGACTACGAGCTTCAGATGGCTCAAATGAATCACGGACTCACCGGCGTGGAAACCCTCTTCGTTTCGACGAATCCGCTTTACAGTTACTTGTCATCTTCCCTAGTCAAGGAGGTTGCCACGTACGGCGGAGACGTGCGTGGGCTACTGCCTGACGACGTTTTGAACAAAATGAATGCAAAGCTTGCAGAATCTGCAGGCGGCGGCGCATAGCCGTCCGCTGCTGACCGGGGAGGACCCATGGAGATCCACGAACGACTCGATGACATTGCTCAATTGCTCGAGACTGCGCGTGCGGTCCCGCTGTCAACCTCATGTGTTGTCCCGCGGAACGAAGCACTTGACCTCGTCGAAGATGCCCGCGACGCGCTACCGGAAGCGGTGCGCGAGGCCGATGAGATTCTCGCCCAGCGCGAGCAGGTGCTTGAGGACGCCACCAATGAGGCCCAACAGATTGTTAGTAGCGCCAGCGCCGAAGCATCGGATCTGATCTCTGGTGCGCAGCACGATGCCGACCGGATCGTCGACAACGCCAGGGCGGACGCCGACGAGATGTTGGATCGAGCCCGCACGGAGGCTCGCCGAATGATTGACGAGCAGGAAGTGCTGCTCCGCGCACAGGAAGAGGCTGCCGAACTGCTTGAGGACGCTCAGCTACGCGCCCGGTCGGTTATGGACGATGCCCAGAATCAGGCGGACGAGTTGCTCGACCAGGCCCGGACTGAGACTTCGTCGGAACGGTTGCAGACTGACGAGTTCGTCGACGGCAAGCTGGCGGATCTTGAGGAGTCCCTGGCGACGTCGTTGTCGGCAGTTCGACGGGGCCGGGACCGAATCCATGCGCGGCGAGCGGCTTTTGACCCGGTTGACCTTCGTAACAACAGTGATAGCGATGAGGGAATCTTTGACCTCATCGTCGACTAGCGCAGGGCGGCTTGTTCGCGGGTAGGTGGCGCTCCCTGCCGCGCGGAGCGCGCGGCTGCTAACCTTGCAGACCAGTCTTGGTTCCAAGACCAATCCTCGATTCTGCCGTGGGAGCACCTGTGTCAGCCCTCGACGGTCGTGCGCCGCTCGTTCTCGATGTTCGGGAGCTAGGTCGTCGCGCGGGCGCGATGATGACGATCAGGCGCACTGCACCAGCACCGACGGACTTGGTCAACCCCATGATTGGCATACCTGCGGGTTCGGATTTGGGCATCGACGTGATGGCTGAGTCGGTTATCGAAGGTGTGCTGATCACGGGAACGGTGCAAGGTACCGCGCAGGGTTCCTGCAGCCGATGCCTTGAATCGTTCACGACACCGCTGACTGTCGAGGTGCAGGAACTCTTCCAGTACCGCGACACAGGCAGTGACGACCAAGATGAGGAACTTCCGACGTTCGACGGTGAGCTGATTGACCTCGAGCCGACGATTCGCGATGCGGTAGTGCTTGCACTGCCAATCGCGCCGGTGTGTGACGAGGGTTGTCAGGGTTTGTGCTCGGAGTGCGGAGTGCGAATGGTTGACAATCCAGGTCACCACCACGACCAGACTGACCCGAGGTGGGCAGTATTGGGCGAGTTGTTCACCGAAGGCGCAGTACCAACCGAAGACGCAGTAGCCAAAGACGCAGCGGCCGCAGGTCGCGAAACGAAGGAAAAGGGCTGAGTTAGATGGCTGTCCCGAAGCGCAAGATGTCGCGTAGCAACACCCGGTCACGCCGGTCGCAGTGGAAGGGTGCCTTGCCGCAAATCAACAAGGTGGAGCGTAATGGCCGCGTTGAATACGTCGTGCCGCACCGCGTCGATGAAGATGGTCGCTACAACAACCGCCAGGTCACCGAGGACTAGTCGACCACGATGGTCGCGGTTGAGGACACGGCGCCAAACAGTGCCGAAGCGTCGCAACTGACCTGTCGTGCCCTCGGGCACGTGCTTGGGGTGGCCCCAAGCCAGTTGCGCGATGACTCGCCTCTGCCCGACATCGGCGCAGACTCGGTGGCGGTTCTGGTGTTTGCCGACGTGGTTGAAGCGTTCGCCGCGCAGGCCCAGCTCTCGGGTTTCTCCGTCGACGCGGCACGGCTGCGACTGGCACAAAACGTCGGTGACCTAGCAGAGAGCCTGTCATGGCAGACACCCTAGAAATCGATCTTGAGGGTCTGTGCGAGCGTCTTGGAGTTGATCTTTCGCCAGGCCTGGCGCGGCTGGCGCTAACGCATCGTTCGTTTGCTTACGAACATGGTGGGGTTCCCACCAATGAGCGCCTTGAGTTTCTCGGAGATTCTGTCCTCGGCATCGTGGTTACCGACACGCTCTACCGTAGCTACCCCGAGTCTGCCGAAGGTCAGCTAGCACGCATGCGGGCAGCGATTGTCAACGCTAAATCGCTGGCCGACGTGGCTCGCACAATCGACCTTGGTGGATTCATCTTGCTCGGCAGGGGAGAGGAGGCCACCGGTGGCGCAGATAAGTCATCGATCCTCGCCGACACTATGGAAGCCGTTATCGGAGCCGTCTACCTGGACCACGGCCTGCGCGAAGCCACGGATCTCATCCACAGGTTCTTCGACCCAGTGATCGACAAGGCAGCTGAACTGGGTGCCGGACTCGATTGGAAGTCGAGTCTTCAAGAACTCACGGCCCGCCATGGACTTGGCGCTCCCCACTACGTCGTCGAACAAGAGGGCCCAGCCCACGACAGACGCTTCAACGCGATCGTGGAGGTTGGTGACGCTTCTTACGGCAACGGGACTGGGCGCTCAAAGAAGGAAGCTGAGCACGTGGCCGCCGCCGCCGCTTGGAAGCAGATCAGCGCCGACCACTCAGACGATTCGGTCAGCAATGCCGGAACTGCCTGAGGTCGAGGTAGTTCGGCGCGGGGCGCAGCACTGGTTCGTCGGCCGGACAATCGGCGAGGTCTCCGTAAGCAACAGTCGCGCGATTCGACGGCATGAGCCAGGTGAAGCCGACTTCGTCGGACAACTGCAAGGCGTCACCATTGTTGGTACAGGCAGGCGAGGTAAGTACTTCTGGTTCAACCTTGATTCGGGAGACGTCTTGGTTGTCCATCTCGGGATGAGTGGCCAGCTTCGCGTTCAGCAGGCTGACGACGTTGTCAACCCTCACTTGCGGGTGAGGATTCGATTCAGTGACGAGCGCGATGAACTTTGGTTCATCGACCAGCGCACTTTCGGAGGAATGTTCGTGGACGAGGTCTCCCGTCCCGAATCGATACCGCGCAGACTGAGCCACATAGCACCTGATCCCCTGTCCGCCGAGTTCGATCAAGCGGCGGTTGTGCGCAGGATGCGGGCGAAGGAAAGCCCGGTTAAGGCGGTCTTGCTGGACCAGACCGTTGTCTCCGGTGTCGGAAACATCTATGCCGACGAGTCGCTCTGGCGAGCGAAGTTGCACTGGCAGCGCACGGCATCGTCATTGTCGGCTGCTCGGCTGCGTGACTTGTTGAACCACTCTCGCGAGGTTATGACTGAGGCTTTGGACGCCGGTGGCACCTCCTTTGATTCGCTGTACGTCAATGTCAACGGATCGAGTGGGTACTTCAGTCGGCACTTGGCCGCATATGGCCGGGTGGGGGAGCCATGCAATCGTTGTGGCGCACTACTTGTGCGTGAGCAGTTTGCGAACCGGTCCTCCTACCGCTGTCCACGTTGTCAACGCCGGGAGCGAAACTCTGCCAAGCCGAGCGTTCGCAGCCGCGATGGTGCCCGATGATCAGAATCACCAAGGGACACGGTTGACTGATCATCGATATCCCGTCATCGTGGTGCAAGACTTCTCGTCTGCAACGCACCGACATTGACGGCTGATTGCGCCGCACTGGGTGCGCGTGCGAACTGGATTACGAGCACCACGAACATGGAGGAAACATGGCGAAGGCCCTCATGGGTCACCTCGCGACCGATCCGCAACTGGCCGTACAGGTAGTTGCGTTGAAGGCTCGGGTTGCTGCACTGGAGGCAGAGCTTGAGCGGCTGCGGGCACAAATGACCGTTGAACTGCCCGAAACGGTTCAACTCACCGGGTTCGAAACCGAACTCGCCGATTTGGAGCGCGCCACGCCTGCCCTGGCCTAGGCCAGATCCGCAGTTCGCCCGGTTACGCTTGGGCTCTTCCCCCTCGCGAGTATTTTGATGTGGCATGCCACGTGACCGTTGCGTGTGTGCCCACGACCGGCTGGAGTGTGTGTGCACCTCAAGAGTCTGACGCTACGGGGCTTCAAATCCTTCGCGTCTGCCACAACCCTTGAGTTCGAACAGGGAATCACCTGCGTTGTGGGACCCAACGGTTCCGGTAAGTCCAACGTGGTGGATGCCATCGCTTGGGTTATGGGTGAGCAGGGCGCCAAGTCGTTACGCGGCGGCAAGATGGACGACGTCATCTTTGCCGGCACCTCGGGGAAGGCTCCGCTCGGTCGCGCTGAGGTCATCCTCACGATCGACAACTCCGACGGAGCCCTCCCGATCGACTACACCGAGGTCACGATCTCGCGAACGCTGTTCCGCTCCGGCGGGTCTGAATATGCGATCAACGGTGAGCCGTGCCGACTCCTCGACGTTCAGGAACTGCTGAGTGACAGCGGGATCGGTCGCGAGATGCACGTGATCGTGGGCCAGGGCAGGCTTGACTCGATCCTGCATGCGACTCCAGAAGACAGGCGAGGCTTCATCGAAGAAGCTGCCGGAGTTCTCAAGCACCGCAAGCGCAAGGAAAAGGCGCTGCGAAAGCTTGAGGCAATGAACGCGAATCTGACCAGGCTGCAGGACCTCACCCACGAGTTGCGTCGCCAACTGAAACCCCTTGGCCGACAGGCGGAAGTGGCACGACGAGCTCAAGTTATTCAGACGGATGTGCGCGACTCGCGCCTGCGAATACTTGCCGATGATCTGGTGAATCTGCAGGGCGAGCTCGACCGCGAGGAAGCTGATGAGGCGCTGTTGCGTTCCAGGCGCAATGAGCTCGACGAACAACTAGGCCAGGCGCGCGGACGCGAGCAAGCGGTGGAATTGGCGACAACTGACGATGCGGCTGCACTGGCACAGGTGAACGAACTGCATACGCGCCTGACGGCGCTGCGTGAGCGCTACAACGGGCTGATCAACTTGGCCGAGGACCGGGCGCGACATCTGCACGAGCCCGACGTTGCAGCCAATGGCGCGGACCCGGAGCAGTTGGAAGCCCAGGCGCAGGACGCGCTGAACGCGGCGGCCGACCTGTCCGCAGAGTGCGCTGAGTTGCTCAATGTCCTGACGGCTCGGGAAAAGGCCAGTGCCGGAGCCGAGCAAGATTATGCCGATGCGCTCAGCCAGGAGCAGCGTCGCCAAGAGGTCGTTGCTCGCTACCGAGAGCAGACGGTGCGGCTGCAGGGTGCACACGATTCGGCGACGTCACGGCTGCAGGCCAGAGACGCTGAGATCGCACGGCTCAGCGAGCAACTCGCGGATGCCAATCGTCGCATCGAACAGTTAGCCCACGAGGTCGAGGAGTTGGGTGGCAACTCCACCGAGCATCCGGACACTCAGCTAGCTGAGCTCGCCGAGCGGGCAGAGACATCGAAGTTGGAGCGCGAACGAGCAAAGGGCCAGCGCGACGAAGCCCGGGAAGCTGCCGCGAAGGCGTCGCGAGACGCGGTCGGCGTCGATGCTCGACTCGAGGCTCTCCGGCTCAGCCTGGCAGACGGCGGCGGTTTGCAGGCGTTGCAGGGAACGCAACTGTCCGGCCTCGGTGTCGTTACTGACAGTCTTCGAATCGATTCGGGGTGCGAAACCGCGGTCGAAGCGGCTCTGCAATGGGTCGCGGACTCCGACGCGCTGGCTGTTGCGGACGTTGCCTCTGCGGTTGCCGCGCTTGCGCATCTCCGCCAGACGCAAGCGGGTCGCACGAGCATGGTGATTGCTGACGCGCCAAGAAGCGGCTCTGCCCTACCCGGCGACCTGCCCCGCGGCGCTCGGCGAGCAACGGACGTCATCCGTGCCAGCGATGAGTCTTCGGCCGCGTCCGTCTTGAGCGTGGTCAAGGAACTGCTTTGCGATGTCGTGATCGTGGAACGGATTGCGGACTTCGCCCACCTGGTCGAGCAGCAGCACTCGGTGGTGCTCGTCAGTTCCGCGGGGGACGTACTTGCACGAACGACAGCCAGCGGTGGAAATGGGGCGGCTGGTCGGTTGCACATCGTTTCCGCAGTGGAACAGGCCCAGGCAAACCAGCACCGGATTCGTGCCGAAGTTGAGTCCTCAAGCCGCGAACTGAGTTCTGCCGAGGAGGCCTTCCGCCAGGCCAACGAGGCGCATGCCCACGCTCAAGAGCAGTTACAGGCCGCCCGTAGTTCGGCAGCCGAACACAATGCGGCCGTGGCCTTGGCGACCTCGCGTCTGGATGGAGTGAAGGCCGAGGCGCAGCGGGCGGGCAACGCGCTTACCCTGGCTCAGGACGCTCGCCTGACGGACGAGCAGACGCTGCTGGAGGCGACTGAGCGGCTCGCGGCCCACCAAGCTGCTGATCCCGCGACTGATGCCACGTCTGACCAGCGGATCGACATCGAGGTCCTACGTGCCGCCGTCATGGAGGCTCGGCACCTTGAAACCCAGGCGCGTTTGGCCGTTCGCACGACCGAGGAACGGGTCGCAGCCAATGAGTCACGTGCCCGAGATCTGAATGCGACCGCTGCCGCAGAACGCGAGGCTCGCGCGCAGGCCCTCGCCGCTGCGGCGCAGCGGCGTCGCCAGGCACTGGTTGCCACTGAGGTGCTCTCTGTTGCTGCCGGTGCGGCGGAAGAGCTTGAGTCTGCCCTGGCGAAGTCGGCCTCACGCCGCCAGCAACTGACGGCATTGGCTCAATCGCGGACCGCCGAGCTGGCCACTCTGCGCACCACGATTCGTGAGCTCACGGAGAAGATCGAGAAGCTCACGACCGATGTGCATCGGGATGAGATCGCTCGCGCTGAGCAGCGTTTGCGCGTCGAGCAAATCGAAACCAAGTCGATGGAGGAATACGGCGTCAATGCCGAGGAACTCCTGAGCGAGTACGGGCCGGACGTTCTGGTCCCGCCGTCCGCAGTCGCCGCTGGTGATGAGATTGACCCTGATGCCCCGGCTCCGGAGCCATACCCATTCGTCCGAGCCGAGCAAGAGAAGCGCTTGCGACAAGCGGAAAAGCAGATGGCGCTGCTGGGTCGAGTGAATCCGCTGGCACTTGAGGAGTTCACGGCGATGGAGGAACGTCACACGTTCCTCAACACCCAACTCGAAGACCTCAAGCGCAGTCGCAAGGACCTACTCGACATCGTCGCGGACGTCGATGAGCGAGTGCAGCAGGTCTTTGCCGAAGCCTTCGCTGATGTCCAGAGTCAGTTCACCGGGGTATTCGAGCGACTCTTCCCCGGTGGTGAGGGTCGGTTGGTCCTGACTGATCCAGATGACTTGCTCAACACCGGCATTGAGGTCGAGGCGCGGCCAGCCGGGAAGAAGGTCAAGCGACTGTCACTGCTCTCCGGTGGAGAACGCTCGTTGACGGCCGTGGCTTTCCTGGTGTCGCTATTCAAGGCGCGCCCGAGCCCCTTCTACCTGCTTGATGAGGTGGAGGCCGCTCTCGATGACGTCAACCTCGGCCGCCTCATCGGACTGATGGAGGAATTGCGCGGGACAAGTCAACTTCTGATCATCACGCACCAGAAGCGCACCATGGAAATTGCTGATTCGCTCTACGGCGTCACCATGCGCGAGGGCGTAACCCAGGTGATCTCGCAGCGGATGCGCGAGCTGGTCAACTCCTAGGCTCGGTTACGCCACTGGGTCAACTAGTGGCTTGGGAGCGGAGTCGTGCGGTGCTCCACTGCGGGTGGGGCACCGCAAATCGATGCATTGCGGTGCCAGTCATCGCCAGACGTCACCGAAACAGTCTTCACCTGATTGGTGAACTTTGTTTGGTTCTCGCTCCATTGGGTAAGGCAGGGTCATTCCGGTTTCAACTAAATCCGAGCGAAGCCGGCTTCAACCCTAAGGAGTAGAAATGAACAGAATCATGAACAAGACGCTGATCGCCGGTGCTGCCGTTGCACTTGCCGGTATCGGAGCAGTCGCAGTGGTTGCTCCCGCAATGGCCGCCCCAGCCCCAGTTGCTGCGCCGACCGTGGGTGCGCCGACCGTGGGTGCGCCGACCGTGGGTGCGCCGACCGTGGGTGCGCCGACCGTGGGTACTCCGGCCAAGCTGGGTGCGCTGAAGGTTGGTACTCCGGCGAAGCTGGGTGCGCTGAAGGTTGGTACTCCGGCGAAGCTGGGTGCGCTGAAGGTTGGTACTCCGGCCAAGCTGGGTGCGCTGACGGTTGGTACTCCGGTCAAGGTGGGTGCGCCTGCTGCACTGACGGTCGGGAACCCAACCGCACCGGCGCCTGCGCTCGCCCGCTGAGCATCGTC
>WBZO01000720.1_pt1 | contig 63073 bp, 48 predicted proteins | sample 5204261 | NCBI WGS metagenome assembly WBZO01 (sample SAMN12412400, study PRJNA552823) | activated sludge metagenome | isolation source: activated sludge from anammox sidestream of wastewater treatment plant... | place: USA: North Carolina | collected 2017-09
TGAAGAAAAATAAAGTGCATATTTTATTTTTAAAAGCCAATTCCTCTACGGGCTTTTTGAATAGGGTGGGTACCCTTTATTAATGCCCGGATTCTTAAAAGGGGAGGCTGTTTCATAAGTCCAATGACGGCCGTGGCCGCCATTGGACTTATGAAACAGCTTCAAACACTCCCTACTAAATAGCTACTAAATTTTAAAAATTGTGAGGTGATGAAACAGGCAGCCATGCCCTCTTGTCTCGGGGGTGGGGGAAGCCGGGATAAACGCAGCATAGAGCCGACTATACCTTGTGTACGGCCGACCAGGGTTGACCACTAATCTTTGTGCCGCAGCTAACCGCCCCGTGGAGGTTCGAATCCTCCTCTCACAGCAAAAAGGCGTTCGGGAATGTAGTCCAGAGCGCTTTTTTTTATTTTTAAGCATACCTGCAACCTTTTTTCGTTAAAATCCCATCTTTGGGCAGGGGAAACATTGTGAGAGCTTGTTTGGATTTGACTCACTGGGCTAAATTCAAACAGCTTCTATCTAAGCAGCACCAATAATAACGCTAAGGCTTTTAACTTTCCAGCTCAATATCCTTTAAATCCTCTTATCTTTGCACCTCTATGAAAAAAAGGTTTGTAATTATTTTATATGTATTAGCGTTTGGCCTGTTTATCGCCGGATGCAAATCAGAGTTTGAGAAGGTCCGTGCCAGCGGCAACACGGATTTGCTTTACAAAAAAACCTTTGAATACAATGAGCAGCACGAGTACCTGCGCGCTCAGGCACTCTTTGAACTTATCATACCTGCATACCGAGGCAAACCCGAGTTGGAGAAGATTTACTTCGCCTACGCCGACACTTACTTTAAGCTGAACAAATTCATCCTGGCCAATTACTACTACAAAAACTTTTCATCTACTTTTCCTACGAGCAGCATGCGGGAAGAAGCGGATTTCATGGCTGCATTTTCCAATTACCAAATGTCGCCCATTTTTCGCCTTGACCAAACCTATACTGAAAAGGCTATTGATGAATTTCAAACCTTCGTCAATACCTACCCCAACAGCGAACGGGTCAAGGAATGCAACCGGCTGATTGACGAAATGCGGCTAAAGCTGGAGCGTAAAGCATTCGAGGAAGGTAAACTTTATTTTGACCTCAAGCAGTACCATGCAGCAACTGTCACCTTTGAAAATTTGTTAAAGGATTTCCCCGAAACAAACAATGCCGAACAGGTGCGGTACTACATCGCCAAAGGCAACTATCTACTGGCGGAAAACAGCATCTACGAAAAACAAGAGGAGCGCTATAAGCAAACCTCTATTTATTCCAAAGACTACCTAGACAAGTTCAAAAGCAGCCCAAACTACAAAGAAATTAAATCCTACTACGATAATTCAATTAAGAAACTAAAATCTTTTACGAATGGCAGACATCAAGAGCAAAACCCAAGGGTTGGATCCTAACTTGAAAGCCCGTGATATTTCTAAAATCGTTAGCCCCACAGGCAATATTTACGAGTCGCTGGCCATCATTACTAAACGCTCCAGGCAACTGGCTACGGATTTGAAACACGAGTTGCACAACAAACTGGATGAATTCGCAGTAAACACCGATACGATTGAGGAAGTGACAGAAAACAAAGAGCAAATCGAGATATCCAAGTTCTACGAAAAGCTCCCCAACCCTACCCTAATCGCTACGGAAGAATTCCTCAACGGAGAAATACACTACCACTACAATGACAAGCGCCACAAGAGGCAGTGATTCCATCCTCTCAAGCTCTTGTGCCCGCCACAGGTGTAGTCTGTAAAGATTGCACAACAGCAGATGGCGGAGAGGGAGAAAAAACCTCTTTTTTCTCCCTCTCCTTCTCAAGCACTTACCTTAGGTTCTTATGACACCTTCCGGCAGACCTGCAGCTCTGGGAGACCATTCGGACTCAACCATGGGTGGCAAAAAAATCATACTGGCCCTTACCGGCAGCATCGCTGCCTACAAATCAGCTTTCCTCCTCCGACTATTAGTAAAAGCAGGAGCTGAGGTACAGGTGCTCATGACCCAGGCGGCTACCCGGTTTATTGCACCGCTAACGCTTTCTACTTTATCAAAAAAACCTGTGTTGACAGAAGTAACTTCTGGCGAAGCCTGGAACAACCACGTCGAACTCGGGAGCTGGGCTGATGCCATGATTATAGCTCCGGCTACGGCCAATACTCTGGCTAAACTGGCAAACGGGTTTTGCGACAATATCGTCACTGCCGTTTATCTCTCTGCCCGTTGCCCTGTTTACCTCGCTCCTGCCATGGATCTCGATATGTGGAAACATCCGGCAACAGTGGAAAATGTGAAGCGCCTGCAATTGCACGGCAATTATTTCCTACCGGTTGGGTTCGGCGAACTGGCCAGCGGCCTCGTCGGTGAAGGCCGAATGGCCGAACCGGAAGATATCGTCGCCTTTCTCAACCATTTCTTTCAAAGAGAAAAAGACTTTTCGGGGAAAAACGTCCTGGTCACAGCCGGTCCCACCTACGAAGCCATTGACCCGGTGCGGTTTATAGGCAACCGCTCTTCGGGCAAGATGGGCGTTGCCATTGCAGAAGCCTTTGCCCAACGGGGAGCAAGCGTGCAACTCCTCCTCGGCCCCTCCTTGCTCCAGCCCGCACATAGCAACATCCAAACTACCCGGGTGGAATCGGCCCAGGAAATGTATGAAGCTGCTTTGAAGCTTTTTGAAAAAATAGATATTGCCGTTCTCGCAGCAGCAGTAGCCGACTACCGCCCCAAAAACACAGCCCTGGAAAAAATTAAAAAAACACAGACAGACCTGACTATTGAGTTGGAGAAAACACCGGACATTGCAGCTAAGCTGGGAGAGAGAAAACGGCCAGACCAGATCGTCATAGGCTTTGCGCTGGAAACTAATGATGCCTTGAAAAATGCCGCCGAAAAACTGGTGAAAAAGAATTTCGACTTTATCGTGCTTAACTCGCTTCAGGACGCCGGAGCAGGCTTTAATTTTGATACCAACAAAATTACCTTCTTGCATCAAAACAATAAGCGAAAAGATTTTGAGTTAAAACCCAAGTCCGCCGTTGCGGAAGATATTTTGAACGAAATCATTTCCCTGAATAGATAATTGCGCTATGAAAAAGTGTTTTTTTTTCGCCCTTGCTTCGCTTTTCATCTGCACAGCTCAGGCACAGGAGCTAGCCGTCAAGGTCACCATGAATACTCCAAAACTTCAGACAACTGACCCGCAGGTGTTCCAGACGCTGCGCACAGCCGTCGAGGAGTTTATGAACAATCAGAAATGGACGAATGACGTCTTTGAGCAGGAAGAACGCATCAAGTTAGATATCGTCATTACCATCTCCAAAGAATTAGCTGCCAACACCTTTGAGGCTGAAGTATCGCTTCAATCCACTCGCCCGGTTTTCAACAGCCTTTACGAAACCCCGATGTTCAAACACCAGGACAAAGACGTGGTATTTACTTATGAGCAATACCAACCCATAGAATTCAGCCAGACAACCTACCTGAACAATCTGACTTCTATTCTCGGCTTTTACGCCTACGTCGCATTAGGCATGGACTACGACTCATTCTCGCCTTTTGGTGGCGAACCTTATTTTCAGGCAGCTCAGGACATCGTGAACCGCATTCCACCCAACGTGGCCTCTTCGGTGCCAGGCTGGCGCTCAACTGACGGCACCCGCAATCGCTACTGGCTGATTGAAAACATACTCTCGCCACGAGTGCGCCCCTTCAGGCAGGCTATCTACGACTACCACAGGCATGGCCTGGATATTATGAACGAAGACCCCAGCGGTGGCAGAGCCGTTATGACACAGGCACTTGAATCACTGGACGGTGTGAACCGGAGCTATCCGAATTGCATGATCCTCCAGGTTTTTTCCAACACAAAATCTGATGAAATCGTCGAGATTTACAAAGGAGCTAACTCACAGGAAAAAAATACCGTTACCCGCACTATGGAAAGAGTGGACCCGGCCAGAGCCTCTACTTATCGGCAGATCGGAAGATGACAAGTCCCCGGCCTGCGTCTGCCCGCGAACCTTTGCCTGCTGGAGAGCGGTTTGCCAAGTCCTCTTAGAGCTTGTTGAAGTGGCGTAGCAACCACTACGGATTTGAAAAAAGGGAGAAACAGGACGAGATAGGATCATTTTTGACCAAGGGACCCAATCGCCAACAAGTCTTTGACAGCCTATTGTCGAAATGTCGTATATTTAAGGGCTGGTACTTCTCAGCACCAAATGGTGTTTCTCAAGGCGAAATGCGGGTTCGATGGCATAAGAGCTTGTTGGAGGTGGGGTGTCCGTTTGGAGGTGCAGCACCAGTTGCTCTATCATTTAACGGCTGAGGCGAAGTTGGACGAAGTGCTGGATGCCCAACTCCGTTGAAGACCACCCCGGGTACTTGTGGCCAGGGAGGCAATGGACTTGCTCACACTGGTGTTTTGGTCGTGAAATAACGCATGAGTGCTTAATTCCAGGGGGCCTCCAGCTTGTGTATCGGCTGTGCTAAAGCTGTAATCGTGTTGGCTAGCGCCTTGTTATTGCGAAGGCCGAGTTGTAAAATATCAAGGCAGAATTGGTAGCTTTTTTGATTTTCCATACCATCAAATTGCAATCAGTCTATCTTTTTTCAACGAACTTTTTGGCTTGAACTAAAAAAAGTACCCAAAGTCTAAATGATAAAAGGACCTGCCCAATATTGAACTATGTCGGTGGCTTTAAAAAAAAGACCTTTCCTCCTCCTGGTAGGAGGGCTTCCCGCAACGGGAAAGACTTGGTTTGCTCGTGAACTGGCAAGCAAACTCCACAGCCTTCACATTAACAGCGATACCGTTCGCATGGAGCTGGGGCTGATAGGGCATTACGACCCAGACTCCAAGCAACAGGTGTATGATGCGATGCTTGAACAGGGAGAACACGCTCTGAAGAATAGCCACTCGCTCATTGTTGATTCGACTTTTTATCAAACAGACACTAGGAAACGCTGGATGCAACTCGCCAAAGACCAGAATGCTTCCTTTTTTTTCATCGAAATAGTGGTGCCTGAAAAAATAGCGCTGAACCGCTTACAACAAACCCGGAAAGACAGTGAGGCAGACCAACAGGTCTATCTACACCTCAAAGCTATGTGGGAGGAGATTGAATTTCCGCATTTAAAACTTGACTCGAACAGCATGTCACTTGCTGAAATGATAGAGAAGGCCATGCCTTTTATTTCTGAAGATCATGACGCAAGAACAAGTTGAAAAACTCGCACGCAGCGGCAATTTTCCTGATAACAGCAGCGGGGCAAAACTGATCGAAACCCATATTTCCTGGGTGCTGCTCACGGATTTGTTTGCTTTCAAGATCAAAAAACCTTTCCGCTTCAACTTCCTCGATTTTTCCACCCTGGATTTGCGAAAGCACTACTGCCAAGAGGAGCTGCGCCTTAACCACCGCCTGACGGATATCTACTTGGAAGTGGTGCCTATCACTTTTGACGGAAAGCAACTCGGCATTGGCCTGCCCGGAGAAATATTGGATTATGCCGTAAAAATGAAACGGGTAGATGGCAGCAGGCAAATGGATTTGCTATTGGAGAAGAACCTCGTAACGGTGAAACACATAGAAGAAATCGCAGCCCAAATTGTCCATTTTCACCAAAATACAACGGTGTGTTGGCAGCCTTTTGATGAAGAAAAAATGAGAATGGACTTTGCCGATCTATCTTCTGTGCTGCCCGTACTAACAGCAGAGGTAGATGAGGAATTTAAAGCCCTCATTGCAGACTGGTTGGAATTGTCAGACAGAGTTTTAGAAAAATACACCTGGCGTTTTGTGCAGAGGGTCAATGAGGGTTTTGTCCGGGACGGGCACGGGGACCTCCACAGCCGCAACATTTTTTTGCTGGAAAAGCCCATTATTTTCGATTGCATTGAGTTTGGAGAGCACCTGCGCATCAACGACGTACTGAGTGAACTGGCCTTCCTCGCCGTAGATCTCGACCGTTTCGGGCGCAGCGATTTCAAGGACTTGTTAATTCAAAAATACCGGGAGCAATTGGACTGCTTCCCAAGGTCCGAAGATTTTGTCATCTTCCAGTACTACCTGCTGTACCGAGCAGGTGTCCGGTTTAAAATTGCGGGGCTTTCCCTACGGGAAGAACGGGAAGAGCCTAGCATTGATCTTGACCTCATCAAGCAGGAGATAAAGACCTGGGCGGAATTGTGCAAGGGGTATGCGCTGGTGCTGAAACGCATGTTGTTGAAATAAGGAAGGTACCGGAAATAAGTTGAGCATTTCGAGCCAGAGTACTTTGGGGGTTGGCAAGGCAGTGAGCCAAAAGCCATAGCTACACACTGCCTTGCCAGCGCTCAAAAGATGCTGCCCAAAGGCATAAGTTATTGCCGACCCATCCCTGAAAAAGCTGCTTTTCACAGCCACTTGTTTTCCTTGTACCAGGCGATAGTTTCAGCAAAGCCCTGTTCCAGATCGTATTGCGGTTTAAAGTTAAAATCCTCTTTCAAAGGCTCAATATCGCATTTCCAGTTCAGACTTTCCAGGATACGCACCTTCTCCAGGTTGAGCGTGGGATATTTGCCGTCGCCTTTTCCGATTTGCTCCATTGCCCAGGCGAGTGCCCGAACAAGGACAATGGGAATGTGAAAGCGAAAGGTTTTTTTATTCATGATGCGTTTAGCCGTTTCGCCAAGGTCTTCCTGCGAGTAGTATTTCCCGTCAGAGATAAAGTAGTTTTTATGAGAAATGCCCGATAGAGTCGCATCCAACACCACCCTGGCCAGGTCTTTCACATAAATGAAAGCGAGATGCTGTCGCTTAAAGCCGATATAGCCTTCGAGGTGAAAATTGACCAATTTGAAGAAGGTAAAGATCTCGGTCTCGCGGGGGCCGTACACTCCCGTGGGGCGGATGGTAATGTAAGGGAGTTCAGGCAGTTGTTCCAGGTAACGCTCAGCGGCTAATTTTGCTTTGCCATAAGTGTTGATGGGATTGGGTTCGTCCTCCTCCTTGAGGAAGTCGGTCATGTCCTCCCCATTGGCAGGACCATACGAAGCAGCACTGCTGATAAAAGTGAATTTTTCGGGAATGACATCGGCAGCCGTGATGGCATTTGCGATGTTTTTAACGTAGCCGTAATTGACTCTCCAGTAATCATCGAGCTTGGGAGCACTGACCACCCCGGCATTCTGGACGATGTAGTCGAACCGATGCTGCTTCAAAATGTCCTTCAGCTCTTCTTCGTTTTCAAAATTCAATTCTGTAAATCGGATGCGCTTGTCTTTTAAAAACTTCCGGCTACTCGTCTTCCGGATGCCGGCGTATACTTCAAGATTTCGCCGCAAGGCCTCCTCCACCAGGTGGCTACCCACAAAACCAGATGCACCAGTAATCAGTATCTTTTTCATAAGGATGTAAAAACAGATTTTGCAACTACTTCACAGGAGACTGTATCATAAGCTCTATGGCGGTTTGACTTGTAAGGCAGGCTCACTCTCCTAAATAGTTACCAGATTTGTACAAATCAAGTTGCCAATAGGTTGTTTTTGCCAGATGGCATTATATTTTTTTCTCGTACATGCGATATCGCTTGTAGGGCTGCATGTTCACACTTTCCACCCCTCTTCTCATCATGGTGTTGTTTTCCAGAATCCAAGATGCCTCCGCTTCTTCATAACCTTTTTCCAACCACCGCTCCGTAATCCGGGCGTAGAAGACACCTTCGACTCCCATTTTCCGGTAATCTTCCAATACGCCCAGCAGGATGATTCTCGCTCGCTTAATTTTCTTCTTTTGAAATAACAACTTAAAAATGCCGAAGGGCAGCAGTCTGCCGCGCCGGATAGTTCTCATGATCACGTTGATGTCCGGAATTGCCAATGCAAAAGCCACGACCCGGCCTTTGTGTTCGGCCAGGATTGCCATTTTAGGGTCAATCACCATTTTCATTCCCTGTGCCAACTGGTCAAATTCGGCATCTGTGGGGGGAACAAAGCCCCAGTTTCTTTCCCAGGCACCTCTGTAAACATCCCGCACCTGGATTACTTCTTCCTTAAACTTCTTCATGTTGAGAGTTCGGAAGGTGATACCCCGGTTGTTCAGCCGTTCTTCTATTTTGTCAGCAATGTTCAGAAACTTCATGTTAGCCGTTTCCCTGTTGCCTAAATAGGCCAACAAATCCATTTGTGAGATGAAGCCGTAGCGCTCTACGAAAGTGACGTAGTACGGCTTATTGTAGCTCATCATCACCACCGGGGGCCGATCAAACCCTTCCACCAACAGGCCAGCCACGTCGTTGGTTGAAAAATTTGCAGGCCCCAGCAGCGCGTCCAGGCCTTCGTCTTTGGCCCAGGCAGCAGCGCTGTCGAGCAGCGCCCTGGCTACCTCGTAATCCTCTATGACATCAAAAAAGCCAAAGAATCCTGCATTGGCATTGGCAAACCTGTTGTACTCGTTATTCCGGATGGCAGCAATCCGGCCAACGATTTTTCCATTTTGCAGAGCCAGGAAAAGTTGTGCTTTGGAATGTTGGAAAAATGGATTTTTCTGTTCGTCGAGCAACTCTTTCTGTGCCAGAAAAAGTTCGGGTACGTAATTGGGATCGCCCTCATACAAATCGTGGGGAAAGTCAATAAATCGCTTTATGTCTTTGCCTCCTGATACTTTGGCTATTTCAATTTTCACTGATCAATGCGTTTTACAGCGTTTTTATAAAACACCTGGGTGATGATATTTTGTACCTGTTTAGCCGGAGGCTTCCCTTTCACCTTCTCCTCCGTTGTGCCTGTGTCCATTGAGGAATTCCACTTCCACGGTCTTCTTTTCCCGTATCCAGTTCCGGGGCTGCCCGGTTGAGCTGCCTGCGTCCTGGCTGAATTAAAAAATTTTATGGGGCTGCAACCCAATGCCCGAAAAGGAGACCTGAAGGATGGGATCCTTGCACTGCAACATCGGGCTGTTGCAAAAGATTTGAAACCGTTAGTCTGACTTTTTGGTGTAGCAAAAAAGGAATAAGCAGGTAGGTGTTGCTGCTTCAACTCGCTACACCTTTTTTTTCTAAAATTTCAAGCTGTCCGGCAATCTTCGCCAATTTGTCAATAGCTGTTTCTATCTGCTCGAATGTGTGAGTAGCCATCAGCGAAAAGCGGATCAACGTATCTTTGGGAGCCACTGCTGGTGTGATTACCGGATTGACGAACACCCCTTCTTCCTCCAGGAGCCTGGTAAGCATAAAAGTCTTGTTCACGTCTCTGACGTAGATGGGAATAATCGGCGTTTCAGAATGGCCGGTATCAAAGCCCAGCTCGTCAAGCAGGTGCTTAGCGTGGCGGGTGTTTGCCCAAAGCTGTTCAATTCGCTCGGGTTCTTCCTGAATCAGTTCAATAGCAGCGATCACAGCGGCTGCGTTGGCCGGAGCGATGCTGGCGCTGAAGATCAGAGAGCGAGCATTGTGTTTCAGCCAATTGGCAATTTCATGGCTTGTAGCGATAAAGCCGCCGATGGTTGCAAGGGACTTGGAAAAAGTACCCATGATGAGATCTACCTGGTCCGTGAGGCCAAAGTAGTTGCAGGTTCCTTTGCCGAACTCACCCAGAACGCCGAGGCCGTGGGCATCGTCCACCATGATATTGGCATTGTACTTATTTTTAAGCTTGATGATCTCGGGCAGTTTCGTGATATCACCTTCCATGCTGAACACCCCATCTGTGACGATGAGGGCGACGTCTTCCTCACCTCTGTCCTTTTCAATGCGTTGTAGTGTCGCTTCGAGCGACTCCATGTCGTTGTGCTTGTACTTGCGTGAAGTGGCAAAAGAGAGTCTCGTTCCGTCCACGATGGAGGCGTGGTTGCTCTCATCGTTTATGATAAAATCTTTCCGGCCCAAGACAGAAGACAAAACGCCGAGGTTTACTTGCATTCCAGTGGAGAAAACGATGGCTTCTTCCTTGCCGACAAAATGAGCGAGTTTTTCTTCTAATTCGATGTGCAGGTCAAGTGTGCCGTTGAGGAATCGGGAGCCTGCACATCCCGAGCCGTATTTATCAATTGCTCTTTTGGCAGCCTCTTTTAATTTTGGATGGTTCGTCAGCCCCAGATAGCTGTTAGAGCCAAACATGAGGACGTCTTTTCCATTCATTTTCACAACCGTATCCTGGTCGCTTTCGATGACGCGGAAATAAGGGTAAACACCAGCAGCTTTCGCTTCTTGCGGCGCGGTGTATCGCCGCATTTTTTGTTGGAGCAGGTTCATGCGTTTTTTGTATTTCGTTTAGAGTTTGCTTGGGATTTGGTGCTTGTTTTTAGCCCAAGCACCAAATCCCAAGCAAACTCTTAAGTATTTGCGAATGAAAGGACTTAATAGAGCTGAACTTCAGCACAATGGCAGGTTACTTCCCTACAACACTATGGCTTCCCTCCCTTCATCTTTCAAAATCTGTAACTACCCGGCAGGAGGTATTTTTCGGGAAAAATTGAAATCTTTTCCCGAAAAATACCTCGAATTGAGCCTGTTCCGTAAGTCAAACCGCTACCTTTCGCTGCGAATAAGATTCTTTAAAAAGGGTGCCTTTTTAAAAATTTCTTTGAATTTTTTAAAAAATGCCTCCCTGAAAGGTTATTTGGCGACCGCCAGTTGACTTTTGATACAACCTCAACCTGCTAAGAAGCGAAGCACTAATAAATTGTATCCATTCTTTCCAAAAAGACCATAGTAGAAATGATTTTTTAAAAACAAAAAATGTACATTTCATTTTTTCTTAAACGTTGCCTAAGCCTTTTCAATGCGCTTGGCTCTCATTTGATCAATTCGGAATACCTATTCAGCCATTCATTCACCCTTGTTTTCAAAATGATTTTTTCATAAATTAAAATAGTGGCTACTGCACATAAACAGCCCAGCAAAACATCAATGATATAATGATGCCGCGAGTAAACTGCAGAGAACCAAATTCCGGCTAAAGTTATCAAAAACGCCCAACTGGCAAGCCGTAATTTTTTCTTTATTCCAAAATAGAGCGTGACCAGGGGATAGGCTGCGTGCAAAGAGGGAATTGCAGCAAAGACATTAGCATTTTTGGCATACATTCCATGGAAAAGGGAGATGCCGAGTAGCCGGTCAAAATTCGCCAACCCTGCTTCGTTTCCTGCTGTGTTGAAATTCACCTGGAATCCATGTAGTTCCACATACCAAGGAGGTGCTGCCGGATAGGCATAGTAAAGCATGAATCCAAAAATGTTGGTCAGCAAAAAAACCAGCGAAAAATCGAGCAACAGCCGCTTGTCCTTAAAAAACAACCACAGGGCAAACATGAGGGGAACGGGAACCCAGCACAGGTAGAATACACCCGACAAAATATCCAGCACAGGATTGGTATTGGCTGCAAAAAACTCATTTGCCGTCACGGTCTGGCCTCTGTACTGAAATCCAAACCATGCTTTTTCAAGCTCGTAAGGCTCCCGGACGTGCACCCCGCTGAATTCAAAATTCGGATAGACTCGCATAGAGTCATAGACAATCCAGTAAATGGCAAAAAAGATCAGAGCCATGACGACCTTCCGCGATTGCCTGCTGGCGAAAAACAGGCCCAACACCAAAGCCAAGAAGAGTAGGTGGTCGCCTCGCAATCCTACAACCAGGGTGATCCAAAGAAAGTAAACCGCAGCCAGCCCCATCGTGATGAGCCCATCCCGCTTTTTTAATCCTTCAAAGATCATTTCCAAAATGATTAGAAGGAGTGGTTGCTGTTATCCAAAGACTCAATGCCATAAATAAATTTACGGTAACTATTTAGCAGGGGATATTTTTGAAGAAAAGAGGAAGACAAAATTCCATTTTTTCTTCTTCCTCCCACACCTTCCTAAGTAGTTACAATCTACAATAATGATTTAGCAGAGGTGTATTAGCGGAAAGCAAGGGATTTTTTGCCCAAAATGCTCCTCTTACCCTATGATACAGTTGCCGATTTTGAGAAATGCCTTCCCCTTGTACTTGAAAGCGCAGGAGGAGCTTTTTTCGCTCAGAGCTTGTTTGCGTTTAGGTGCTTAAGCCAAGAAGTTGTTTAAATTGAGCTTACCAGGCTAAAAATCCATCCTTTTTATCTCTGGCAGCCCCATCCAAACTGCATCTGAAAACGAGCAATTTTTTGTCAGATTTTTAGCTTTTTGAAGTTGCGTAGCAGCGATACGGATTTGAAAAAAAAGTGAAAGCAGGACGAAAAAGGGCCGTCCTTGACCAAGGGATCCAATCGCAAACAAGCTCTGGGTGAAATTTTTATTCCTGGTATCCGCCTTAGCGGCTGCAAAGTTAGAAAGGCCGTCCTCATTTTTGCCTTTCAAAAAAATTTCTACAGTTCTTCAAAATAGCACATTTGGCATTTAGGTTGCTCTTATTCAAAATAAAATTAATGCGACCTTTAGAGTTTGTTTGCGTTTGGGTCAGTTGGTCAAAAACGCAAACAAGCTTTAAATAACAAGCGCTTTGACGAACTTGTTGCAAATCTGATTAGCCCTTTTGTAATTATTTAGCAGGAGGATGATTGGATTTGGTTCACCGAGCTAAATTCAAACTGCTTCTTAGAAACGAGAAATAAATATGGTACCCATCCTATTCAAAAAGTCCGTAGGAGAAAAGGCTTTTTAAAAATAAAAGGTACATTCTATTTATTCTTCGAACCTGCTAAAAAAATACCGAGCCGGGAGCTGCCCTTTCTGAAAAAATGAAAAACTGGCTTTTAAATTACAAGACCATCTCTTTTGGCGGAAAGTGAAATTTCATTCTCCAATGAACCAATCATGCCTTTAGAGCTTGTTTGCGTTTTGGCGCTTGCGGCAAAAACGAGCAATTTTTCGTCAGGTTTTTAGCTTTTTGAAGTAGCGTAGCATCGCCACGGAACTGAAAAAAGGTGAAAATAGGACGGAAAAGGGCCGTTTTTGACCAAGTGACCAAATCGCAAACAAGCTCTTATACTGTCCTTAGCTTTTGAGCGTTCTTTTATTGGAAAAATTGCAGGCACCTGCAAATGCAGTATTTACAGGAGCTTCTTCAAAATATTGGAATATGAAATTTATTAAAATCCGCTTTTTTAAATTCTTTGCTATTGCCGGCATTCTGTTTTTCGGCATGGCTACTACAGTCAATGTCAATCCGGGAAACTACTTCGAGATTGCCAAAAACATCGAAATTTTTACCAACCTCTACAAGGAACTCAATACCTACTACGTGGACGAGGTGGACCCCTCAAAGCTCATGCGAATCGGCATTGACGCCATGGTAGGCAGCCTTGACCCCTACACCAACTACATCACCGAAAGCCAGATCGAAGGCTTCCGCTCCATTACCGAAGGCCGGTACAACGGCATCGGTGCGGATATACGCATCATTGACGATTGGCCTACCGTAGTAGCGCCGTACGAAAATGCACCTGCCCATGCAGCGGGCCTCAAGGCAGGAGATCAAATCCTGGAAATTGACGGCAAAGACACCCAAGGCAAAAGCTCGGATGACATTGGAGCTGTGCTGAAAGGCTTCCCGGGGACGGAAGTGGTACTGACCATCCGCAGGCCTGGAGAAGGTAAGAACCTGAAAATCAAGCTAGTAAGAGATGAGGTAGAATTGCCTAACGTACCCTATTCCAACATGGTCACCACCGATGTCGGCTACATCGCACTGACCACTTTCACCCGCGACGCCGGGCGCAATGTCGGCAAAGCTCTCGAAGACCTGAAAGTTGAACAGCCCAACCTGAAAGGAGTTATCCTCGACCTGCGGGGAAATGGCGGCGGCCTGCTCGCCGAAGCGGTCAACGTCTCGAATGTTTTTATCCCCAAAGGCGAGTTGGTCGTTTCGACTAAGGGAAAAGTGAAAGATTGGGACCGCAGTTTCAAAACCCTCAACCCTTCCCTCGATGAAAAAGTCCCGCTCATTGTCCTGATCAACAAAAACTCCGCATCCGCATCCGAAATCGTTTCCGGCGTGATCCAGGATCTCGACCGGGGGGTGCTGCTCGGCCAGCGCAGCTATGGCAAAGGACTTGTGCAAAATACCCGTGACATCGGCTACAACGCCAAGGTAAAACTAACCACCGCCAAATACTACATCCCCAGTGGTCGCTGCATCCAAAGCGTCGAATATCACGACGGAGAACCCGCTGACATTCCCGATTCCCAACGCATCCCATTCAAGACCCGCAACGGACGCACCGTACTGGACGGCGGTGGCGTAAAGCCGGACATCGTGCTGGATTTCGACGACAACAGCGGCATCCTGCAAACTATGCAAACCCAAAATATCATTTTTAACTACGTCACACAATGGGTTTTGAAAAACCCCGAGGTGAAAGCACCAGAGAATTTCCACTTTGCACAATGGGATGATTTCATTCTGTATCTCGAAAAGCAAAACTTTGATTACGATGCTGACAACGAGAAATTGATAAAAGACATGAAAGAACAGTCAAAAAAAGACGGTTACATCACAGAGGCCGATATAACAGCCTTGGAAAATAAAATTATCGCAGCGAGAAAAGCAGACCTCAACAAGCACAAAAGCCTCATCACTGACATGATCGAAAAGGAAATCGTGAGCCGCTTTTTTTATGAAAAAGGCCGCATTAAAATTGGCCTGCGCAACGACCCCGAAATCAAGGAAGCTGTGAAGTTATTCGGCGACAGAGCCAGGTACGAGGCTTTGTTAAAAGGATGACCTCTGAACTCATGTCTTCCCGGCTCCCGCAACGTGCCAGTATTCCACCGTTAGTTTATAGCGCTGCGATGGGGTGCCTGCGGCAATGTGCAAATGTTGCGGGAGTTCTTTTTTATAAAATTCGTAACTATTCAGCAGAGGGTGTTTTTGGGGAAAATTGAAAACTTTTCCTCAAAAACACCCCAAATTGTGGGAGGAGGAAGAAGAAATAAAACTTTTTCTTCCTCCTCCTCCGCCCCCTTCTAAGTAGTTACTAAAATTCAGCGAAAACCGGCACGCCCTGTGGCTACCTTAAAAGCTTGAAAACGAGGATGGAACCATTCAACTCCAATTTTATTCTACTGCTATGAACCCGGACTTCATTCAGTTGCTTGAACAAAAACTGCGACAGCCACTTCCTGGAAGAGAAGCACAATTAAAAATGGCTCACACGACCCGCCACCTGAGCCTTTCAGCTCCTCCTCAATCGAAAAAAGCAGGCGTCCTGGCTACCTTTTTCCTGAAAAACCAAAAATGGCACCTTGTCTTCATCGAGCGCATTCAGAATGAAAAAGATCGCCACGGTGGACAAATCGGCTTTCCGGGAGGCAAGTTTGAACCCAAAGACCAAACGCTGAAGAACACAGCCCTGCGCGAGGCAGAAGAAGAAGTGGGCATCGCCAGGGGCGACGTGAAGATACTGGGACAGTTGACCAATTTGTACATTCCAGTAAGCAACTTTGAAGTCTATCCTTTCGTGGGCTTCCTCAATTATGAACCCGCTTACAAACTACAAAAAGAAGAGGTCAGTAATGTATTAGAGGTGCCTTTATCCCATTTTAAAAATCCTTTCATAAAAGGCATGACCACCATTCGAATCGGCAAACATCTCACGCTGAACCAGGTTCCGTATTTTGACATGTACGGTAAAGTGCTCTGGGGTGCCACAGCGATGATCATGAGTGAACTGATAGAAGTCCTGGGCTGGGATAACTAATTCTCTTGCGTTTATCGAAAAAAGACCTTATCTCGTCACCTTCCGATACTTTTAACGTCAAATTATCAGAATTTGCAAGAACTTGATTAACTTTCAGCAAGTTGTTATTAGTGATTCTTCAACAAGCTCCAGGCAGGAGTTTGTATTTGAAAATAAACAGTTTTCCACAGATGATATATCGTAAAACGTCCCAATTTAAACTCGATTCTGTAGCCAGCCTTCTCCTTTTCATTGTGTTTATCGTCGCCATGTTTTTCATCCTGCGGGGCATTTTCATCGTGCTTACCTGGATTGCCCCCGTCTTGTTGATTGCTGCGTTTTTCATTGACCGCTCGGTAGTGATTAATTACATCAAATGGCTCGGAAGCTTAGTCAAATCCAATCCTGCATTAGGGGTTGTCGCCATTCTGTTGAGTATCGTGGGTTACATGGGCGTATTTCCTTATTTGTTCTTTAAAGCGCTCTTTAAGAAAAAAATAAAAAACATCCAGGAAAAATACGAGCAGGAACAAAAAGGAGAACTAATTGATTTTGAAGAAATTGAGAGTAAAAAAAACACCGACCTCCTGGATTTGCCGCCCCTGGATCAACAGGAGAAGAAAAGCCACACGCAGGATAAGTATGACAAGCTCTTCGATTAAAACCCCACCCTGTTCTGAGGTCTTCCAAAAAATGCCCCAAAATTGTAGCTGTCGCATAAGAGCTTGTTTGCGCTTTGGTGCTTGAGGCAAAAACGAGCTATTTGGATTGGGCTACCGCAGATAAAAAGAATGGTTTTTTAGCCCAATAAGCTCAATTAAAACAGCTTCCCGGCTCAAGCACCAAAACCCCAACATGCTCTAAGACAAAATCATGGGATATGGCAGTCAGGACAAAAACTCCACTCCAGCAACTTCTTCCTTGCGAAACTGAAGACCTGGAGACTATCACCGAAGAACTGCTCCACATCAGGAGCAAAATCCTTCAGCTGGAAGCCCAGTTCGGGCAACTCGACAGCATCCATCCAAAACACCTCAAGAGCGCCCGCAACTTATTGCACTATCTGGCACTGCGCAGCCTGGACGTCCGGCAATTGCAGATTAACCTTTCTGAGTGGGGGCTTTCGTCGCTGGGGCGGTCTGAACGAAAAGTGCAAGCGGTACTGGACACCATCCTGCACGTCACCCATCAGTTGGTTGGAAAAAAATGGAAGCCCGCAGAGATGCCACCTGCCTGCTACCGGGAAGGGTGGCGTATCCTCGAGGAGAACACCACAGCACTGCTGGGCGATCCTCCTTCTGGCAGGGGGGTTCGCATCATGGTAACTATGCCTTCGGAAGCAGCGATTAACTACCGGCTTGTGTACGACCTTCTCGAAGGAGGCATGAACTGCGCCCGCATCAACTGTGCCCATGATTCACCGGACGCATGGGAGCGCATGGTGGCAAATATCCGAAAGGCAGAGAGTGCCACGGGCAGAAGATGCAAGATTCTGATGGACCTGGCTGGGCCAAAGCTCAGAACCGGCCCCCTGAACCCAGGTCCACAGGTCGTAAAAGTCCGGCCCAAACGGGATGCCCTGGGTGTGGTAGTCAACCCAGCCATGATTTGGTTTTTTTCGGAAAGGGAAAACATGGAGCCACAGCTCCCGGCCAGCGTGGTGCTACAAGTGCCGGGCAACTGGCTGAAGCAAATAACACCAGACGACCGAATAGTGCTGCTGGATGCCAGAGGAGCCAGGAGGAAGCTAAAGGTCGTAGCTGTTGAAGAAAAGGGCGTATGGACTAGTGCTAACAAGACTATCTATTTTACCCCCAAAACAAAACTAGAGCTTAAACCAAAAAAGAAAAAAGCTAAAAACAAGACAGCCCACCCACTCAACTCTATTCCCCACAAAGAAGCTTCAATCAGATTGTTCAAAGACGACTTGCTGGTGATTTCAAAAAAACCAGGCCCCGGCAGGGAAGCAGAACAGGACGAATCAGGTGCCTTGATCAATCCTCCCATGATTGGATGTACCATCCAGGAAGTTCTTGACGACGTGCAGATCGGAGAGCCCGTTTGGTTTGACGACGGCAAAATTGGAGGTATCATTGAGAGAATTGAGCCTCAACGGGTTCTGGTACGCATCCACCACGCTCGCCCGGAGGGAGAGCGCCTACGCAGTGAAAAAGGCATCAACCTGCCCGAGAGCGATCTCCAACTCCCTGCCCTGACCAGAGAGGATTTGCAGCACCTGGAGTTTGTCGTGCAACATGCTGACATGGTGGGCTTGTCCTTTGCTAACACGCCTCAGGACGTGGATGAGCTGATCGGCCATTTGAAACAACTCAAGCCCGAAAACCCTCCCGGTATCGTGTTGAAAGTAGAAACCCGGCGAGGTTTTGACAATTTGCCCCTCATGATCCTCTCTGCCAAGCAAATAGAGGTCAGCGGAGTAATGATCGCCAGAGGTGATCTGGCAATTGAGTGTGGATTTAGCAGGCTTGCCGAAGTGCAGGAGCAAATCCTCTGGATCTGCGAAGCAGCACACACCCCAGCGATCTGGGCAACACAGGTGCTCGAAGGGCTTGCCAAACAAGGTCTCCCTTCGCGTGCTGAAGTAACCGACGCAGCAATGGGCCAACGGGCGGAATGTATCATGCTCAACAAAGGTGAACACATCGTAGAGGCAACTATCGCACTGGACGACATCCTGCGCCGTATGCAAGATCACCAGACGAAAAAGCGCTCCATGCTAAGAAAACTGCATCTGGCTGAAAAATTTTTCTCCAAAGTTTAGCTTTTTAGAAGCTGTATCATAAGTCCAATGGCAGCTGCTCTCGCCAAAAAACCTGTCAGAGAGGGGTGCTTTTTTTAAAATTTATTTGGGTTTTTTATAGAAATGCCCTCCTCTAAAAAATCTTATTCACCCTCAAAGGTGACAGGCTGACTTGTAAGACAGGCACGAATAGTGAGAAAAGGAAGAAAAAGTGAAATTTCTTCTTCCTCCTCCCACACCCCACTAAGTAGGCCCAAAAAAAAGAAATAAGTGAAGGGAAAATTGCCTGATAGCTTTTTTTAATTAATTTTACGGAAAATACCAAGCAACCACTGTTTAACTAAAAAACCATCCTATGAAAATGCAACCTCAATTTTCTGAATGGGACGAAATCGTCGCTTTTCTCGTTTTTGCACTCTGCTGCATTTTGTCTTTCTTCCAGTACCACAACACCGATATTCCCTTAAGTTCGATTCATTAAGCCAGGCTAATCTATAGAGTATGTTGGGGCTTTGGTGCTTGAGGTAAAAACGAACTCTAAGCCACCCCGAATTTTGGATAGAAAAAAGGCAACCTGCAGCTCGAAGCTCAAGAGAGCGACTCCAAAAAATACGCTGCTACGAGAGCAGTGCGATTAAGAAGGTGAGCACTGTTGTAGCAAAGCCTACCATAAAAACATTGTAGGAAATTGCAAGGTAGCGATACTTTTTGTCCAGTACTTTTCCAAGGTGATAGAGGTCGCGGGTCATATTTCCATACAGCAGTTCGCTGTCGTTGAACACGTCTTCCATCAGTTGTTCGTAGCGCTCGGGGTTGAGAGAAACGAAATTTCCAAAAAACATCAGGTTGCGCTTTGCTTCCTCCAGCGGGGTGGTGTCATTTATGAGTGAAGTAATTTTTGGCCGCGCTGCCAGGACGGCAAAAATGAGCGAAGACAGGCCTGTAACCAGAAATATCACCACAGGCATTAAAACAGCAGGATTGGTTTCTGTCATGTTTCGATAGGAGATTACAGAAATGATAACGGAGATCAAAATGGCATTCACGCTAATCATGATGTTGGCCTTATTGTCGGCAATAGCGCTCAAGTTGATGTGAGTCCGGTAGCTCGTGCGGAAATAAGTTTGCATGCCGGGAGAAATTTTCCGCTCCGTCGCTTTTGATTTTTTGCGCTCCTTTTTATCCTCGGAATCTTTAGATTTTCGTTTTTCCATGCGCTCCTTCAGCTCCAGAACATGCCTTGCCACGACTGCTTCAAAGCTGATTTTACCCTGCGAGGTGTAAAAACTGACCTTCAATAACTGCTGCATTTGAAACCGCTCCCATTCATCTTTGGTAAATCGCTGGCCGAGTAACAACTCCTGCTCCAGCTGCAACAAGGGCATGTTTTCAATAAAACTGCTGCCGAACCGCACGGAATGAACGGCATCCGACAGTAACTGTGCCTCGGGGTTGCGGGGTGCCTGCTCCGAAAATAGCGATTTGAGAGCGGCTCGGATTGCCACTTTTTTTTCAGGAGAGAATTCATGAGCTGCAAAGAATTTTTCTGCCAGTTCGATGCTTTTTACCTCAGGGTTGTGGTAATCGAATAAAAAACCCACGTTGCTGAACCATGCTGCCAATTCTGCTACTTCCCATTCTTTAACAAGAAAGCCATTAGCCTGTGCCAGGCTGTTCACGGCTTTTACGATTTCCTGTGTCTGTCGGTAGGTGTGGAAGACAAGACGCTGGTCGTTCTTTTGGTTGAAAAGATTCAGAACGAACTGCTGTGCGTGTGTAGCAATGTCTGTTTGTGAAATGAGTTCTTCGGAAGAGTGTAGGTTTCGGCTCATGGTTTAGTTTCTGTTTGCCCGCCAAGTTAGGGGGATTTATTTTAATAATAACTATTTCAATGAAGCTTCTTGAACATGTACACCAATCATGCGTTTGCATAGCTGTCTGTTGGTCTATCCGACTGTACTGACCTTCAGCCATTTGTACAGGGTTTTGCAGCCCCCTGGTTTTTACAACAATCGCTACCTTTAGAGCAGGTTTGCCTTTTGGTGTTTAAAGGTAAAAACGAGCAATTTTTTTGTCAGATTTTTACCTTTTTCAACTCTGTAGGGATGCTACACAACTTCAAAAATCATCACGGCTCAAGCGTCAAAACCCCAATATACTCTTAGAGCTTGTTTGCGTTTTGGTGTTTGAGCAGAGTGTGGAGAGAGATAAAAAAAATAGAATTTTTTCTTCTTCTTCCCCTGCAATCCGGAGTGTTTTTTGAAAAAATTTCAATTTTTCCCAAAAAACGCCCTCTGCTAAGTAATTACCTAAAAAAATAAAAGCATCCTGTGATACCTTGACTTCATTTTCCGTCTTAAATACGTATTGCCATTTTGACAATTTTTTTTCATCTAATTAAAAACTAACATGACAAATTTACTCGATTTACTTCAAGGCCAGTTGAACGATGGTTTAATTGAGCAACTCAGCGCCAAAATTGATGCTGACCCCAAACAAACAGCCACTGCTGCACAAGGTATCATGTCCACCCTGGTCAGCGGCTTGGCTAAGAACGCCTCTACTCCTGAAGGTGCTTCCAGCCTCGCCAGCGCACTTGACCGCGACCACGACGGCAGCATTCTAAACAACCTGATGGGCATGTTCTCTGGCAACATGCAGGCTCAACCAGAGCAATCCCGTGCACTCAACGGTGTTGGTATTCTCAACCACATACTTGGCGACCGCCAGGGTGGTGTTATTGATATGATTAGCAAGATGAGCGGCCTGGACAGCAGCAAAACCGGCAATCTGATGGCAATGCTCGCACCGGTGGTCATGGGTATGTTGGGGCGCCAAAAGCAACAACAAGGCCTCGACATCAGCAGCCTCGCCGGATTGCTATCGGGTACCGTCACACAGCAGCGCAAATCCGGAAACCCACTGATGGATTTGGCAAACCGCTTCCTGGACAAGGACGGTGACGGCAGTGCCGTAGATGATATCGCCGGCATGGTTGGCAAAGGCTTACTTGGCAAGCTCTTCGGTGGTAAATAATTTTGCCTCTGCGATTTTTAGTTTCAGAAGCTTAGATCATAACTACTTTAGGAGGGTGTGTGTTTGGGGAAAATTCCATTTTTCCTCCTTCCTTCCACACCTTCCTAAGAGCTTGCTTGCGTTTTGATGCTTGAGCAGAGATGCTGTTGGGATTGAGCTTACCGGGCGTAAAAGGGCCGTTTTTTGCCAAGTGACCAAATCGCAAACAAGCTCTAAGAGAGGGGTGTTACTAAGAAGCTGTTTGAATTTAGCCCGGTGAGCTAAATTCAAACAGTTTTTTAGTAATTACTTTAAGTTTAAATAAAGCAGCAGGGCGTGAAGTGATTTGCGCCCTTTTTTATTTCTCCTCCGATGAAAAAACATCCTTATCTGGAAATTTCTCCCGAAGTCAGGGAGGCCTTGTCGCAAGGCTACCCCGTCGTAGCATTGGAAAGTACGATTATTTCGCATGGCATGCCTTTTCCCGAAAACGTGGAAACAGCACTTCGCGTCGAACAAGCTGTTCGTCAAAACGGAGCTGTTCCTGCCACCATTGCCATCCTCAAAGGAAAACTCAAAGCCGGCCTGACAGAAGCACAAATCACTTCCCTTGGAAAAATGGGCAGCCAAGCTATCAAAACCAGCCGGCGCGACCTTGCGGTTATCATCACAAGAGGCCTGACGGGCGCCACCACGGTTGCCTCTACGATGATCATTGCTGAAATGGCAGGCATACGTCTCTTTGCAACCGGGGGAATCGGCGGGGTACACCGGGGTGCGGCAGCTACGCTGGACATTTCTGCTGATTTACAAGAACTGGCTCGCACGAGCGTAGCCGTCGTGTGTGCCGGTGCGAAATCCATCCTCGACATCAGCCTGACGTTGGAATATCTGGAAACCTTCGGCGTGCCCGTTTTCGGTTTTCAAACAGATGAATTCCCCGCCTTTTACACCCGAAGCAGTGGTTTGGCGGTGGGCTATCGCTTCGACTCGCCGCTGGAATTAGCCAAGGTTCTGAAAATTAAATGGGAAGCAGGCCTGACTGGCGGTGTTGTCATCGCCAATCCGATTCCGAAAGTTTACGAACCGGCTGCTGCTCCTATTCAGGCAGCTACTATTACTGCGCTCGAAGAAGCAGCGCAGCAGGGCATCAAAGGCAAGGAGATTACGCCATTCCTGCTCGCAAGGATTAAGGAACTCACAGGAGGGGAAAGCCTTCGAGCCAATGTTGAATTAGTTTTGAATAATGCAAAACTCGCTGCCAGGATTGCAGCAGCTTTGTCGTAGGCGCTGGCTACACCTGTCGGAGGCTGCTCCGGGGTCTCGCCCAGTTAGAGCATGTTGGAGATTTGGTCACTTGGCTAAAAACAGCCCTTTTTCGCCTGCTTTTTGCCTTTTTCAACTCCGTAGGGATGCTACGCCACTTCAAACAGCATCTCTGCTCAAGCACCAAAACACAAACAAGCTCTGAGCGTTTTTGCAAAAGCATTCTCGCTTACTTACTGCGTTTTTTAAAAAAATTCAAAAGGGAAGTCACGTAGTTTTCATCAGTACGGATACTCACGAAGTCGGTGCCGCTGTGGGTAAAAATCGCTTTGAAATAATTGAGATTTTCCCTGAACCAATTTGCATACATTTTCCTCACGTGAGCAGACGAAGAGTCGAGCCAGGTCAACTCTCCTGTTTCGGCATCTTTTACCCGGAGCAGGCCAACGTTGGGAAGGCTTTGTTCTTTTGGATCGTAAATATGCAGGCCAACCAGGTCGTGGCGGCGGGAAGCAACGCGCAACGCCGCTTCATAACCCCTGTCCATAAAATCTGACAGGATAAAACAGATGCTTCGCTTTTTTACTACGTTGTTCAGGAAGCTCAAAGCCCCTTCGATATTAGTGCCGCTGCGCTGTGGCTGAAAGCCTATCAACTCCCGGATGATGCGCAGGATGTGCGACCGGCCTTTTTTGGGTGGGATAAACTTTTCAACCTTGTCAGTAAAAAAGAGGACACCTACTTTGTCATTGTTCTGGATAGCACTGAATGACAACACCGCACATATTTCGGTGATGATGCCCTGCTTGAGCTGGTTGACCGTTCCAAAGTAGGCGCTTTGACTCACGTCAATGAGCAACATCACGGTCAGCTCCCGCTCTTCCTCAAATATTTTGACATGGGGGATGTTCGTCCGTGCAGTCACGTTCCAGTCAATATTCCGCACGTCGTCGCCGTACTGGTAATTACGCACCTCACTAAACGACATGCCCCGGCCCTTGAAGGCACTGTGATACTCGCCCGAGAACATCTGCTTGCTCAGCCCTTTGGTCTTGATTTCAATTTTCCTGACTTTCCTGAGGAGTTCTGTGGTGTCCATGCTGAAGAAAGCTGGTTATATTTCAGAAAGGTTTCTCAGTTTCAATTGATCACGCTTCACACTGTTTCGCAATAAGTCATTGTAAATCAATTCAATGCCAAGGTCTTTTTTAACGATATTGGTAATGCTTACCGTTTGAACTCTGCCTTCTCTGTTCATAATAAATCCGTTCCAGGTGTCGCCCTGGCCACCCGTTTGATGAAACTGCTCAATAGCTTCAAGGCTGAAATCCGTTCTACCTTTGCGCCAGTCATTAAACCAGGTCTGGCGTTGTTCCCGGACTTCCTTAGTGTAGAGGGGCGCAGAAGACCACAAATAAAAGCCTTCGTTGTCCAGTGATTTTACGTGTATTTTTACTTCATCCCAACGCGATTCGAAGAGCATCCCGTCGCTGTCCACCATGATGAAAGTAAAGGGTTCGAGGCCCTCGAAGTCGTATTTCCGAAAAAATTCTGGAGCAGAATTGAAGTTGAAAAAGTCCAGCACCATCGTGCCTCGGCTGTGTTTGTAAGGCGGGCGGTGTTTGTGTTTCTCAAAAGCGCCGTTCAACAGGCAACCGACCCGTCCGTCTTCCGAAGCAGCGACCCAGGTGCCACCAGCTGCTGTATCTCTAGGGAAAATCAGAGCTAGTCCATGCTGCACTGTATGGGTAATGTGTCGGGGTGACCTGGCAGCATTTTCATCCCGGTTGGTAGTCAGAATAAAATTGCCCTGGCCCTGAGGTATGAAGGTTACGGTACACATTTTTCGATTTTCAATTTGCCTGAGCGGCATCAACATTCAAAGCTCTTCTGTTTTAAACAATTCATAAAGCGACATGCCTTTGTTAAAAAGAAACTTAATTTGGTCGGGAGTGATAGTTTTTTTTGCCAAATATAAAATCATAAAGAAGCCAACACTCTCAAGGTGCCATTCTCTTTCGATGGTAAAAAACCGCAGGACGTGTTCGTTGTGCATTGTTTTTCGGATGCGGGGTTCATCCGGGCCTTGCAGGAGGTAGCTGGCAGAAAATACCGGATACTCTTCAAAATCAATGTCCCGTTGAATGCCAAGCCATTGCCCAACCCGGTTAAAAAAGTGCTCGGGTTTCATCAGCATCTCGGGCATTGCCAGCTTTTTCGACTGTACGAAAAAAACAGTCTGACTAATGGTTTCGTTATAATCGTTGCCCTCTTCGGTGTAGGCGTAATCAAAAATGGTAACTTTCTCTTCCAACACCTCAATTGACTTCGACAGGATGTTTGTTATCTTTTTATTTGAACCCTTGTTAAAAAGTTCAAAATCTCGCAGCAGGGCGATCAGGTGATATTCGTCCTTTTCTTCAAATTTCATCCCAAGGCTCCTAGCTGCTTGCCTAAGCGGCTCCGTTCGGGCGTCATCTTTAAAGAAAGAAAACATTTCAGCAATTTTATAAAATAATTAATTGGTTTTCAGTAGTTTACCAGTTGCCAATACTGTTCCTGCTTCGTTTTTCACCCGGTAGAACCAAGTGCCGCTACCGAGGGAGGATAGATCAACCTGCTCCGCTGAGGTGCCTTGTAAAATAATTTTCCGATTCAAAGCAATTGCTCCGCTTGTGCTAAATAGCTGGATGAAATAAGTGCCAGAGTGGAAGTTTTTCAATTCAAAAACAGCTTCCCTACTGGCTGGATTAGGCCAGACGGTTACTGCGGCCTCCGGGTCTTCTACTGCTATGGTGCTGCTAATCACTCCATTGTTTTTAAAGCTTACCTGGCGAGGCACGAGACCATCACTACCTGCATTCACCGAAGCGATCAGGTTTTTCTCGGTTCCGCTGAAAAAGAGGTAACTAATAGTCGTGTCTTTGCCCAGATCTTCAAAGAAGCCTCCTCCGCCACCACTTCCAAGAATCAGGTCGGTGATGTCCTGCCAGCCCAGGAAGGAATGCACGTCCAGTCTGGTGTCCCGGTATTCAGTGCGTTTTTCACGCAGGACATCATAGGTTCCTCCAGGAATAGCAAGGCTGCCATAGGCATCCACCAGGTCGTACCTCGAAGCAGCAAAGCGTATGCGAATAGAGTCCACAAAGGCAGAGACAGGAAGGCTGTCCAGTATTCCTCCCGGAATATCTGAAACGGAAAAGGCAATTTTCAAGCTGGCTTCTACGAAATGGTTATCAATAAAATTCATCGGTGCTCTGCGTTCCGGCACAGGAGGACTGAACTTTAATTTTGCCTGAATTGGCAGATTTCCCGTTAACCCTGCACCACTAAAGCCGAGGTTGTTAAAACTCGTGGAGCTGACGGAGTAGTAGGTTTCACTCTGGCCTCCAAGCGAAACAGTGTATAAAGTAGCCGCCGGAAAATCCGCTGCTGCACTTCCTTCACTGGCAGGCCTGAATACAGTCTCTTGTTCAAAACTATAGCCCAGCGATTCAAAGTTCCAGTTATAAGGGCCGCCTGCGGGTGTTATTTCTATGCCTTGCGGAGAAAGGTCCACAATTGTTCTGAGGGTGTCACCGGCAACGGGGAAAGTAGCGTTGGATACCGTGATCTGGGCTTCTGCCCAATGGATCAAGCAAAAAAAGGCAAGCAGCGTTGATAAGTTTTTCATTGTTAAAGGTTGTATTGATGATACTCAATACCAAAGGTAAATTGAAAAAACCGAGCTACTGGAAAAGTTCTTCAGTTTTATTTGAAATCCATTTACCTGAAATGCAGGAGAGCCTAGCAGTCCTTTTCCTCTGTTTCTTTACTTTTTTGAAAAACAACAGGACGAGTCATCCTCTTGGCAACAAATTTTGCCGGGATAGGCAAGGGTCCGAAAACTTACCTTTTTAGCAAGCGATAGCGCTGGAGCACCCTCTTTTCATCTCTGACGATAGCCAGGTATCTTCCCGGCGGCAAATGGCCCATTTTTAAATGCCGGAGATATTCTTTGGGAGGTTGGTTCTTGAGTTCAATGCGGGTGACTTCCTGAATTCTCTGATCTATAATTTTTATCACCACATTACTCTGCTCCATCAGTTCATACTTGATGACCGCCTCTTCACTAAGGGGATCAACGGCAACCTGGGAGCATGCTTCCCAATTGGCTGTTTCGTCTATTTCCTGGTACTTCGGCTGTTCTTCCGGTATTTTCTGGGAAGCCGACTCGTCGGAAAAACCATTTCTTGCAGCCAAAACTTCGTCGGAGATTTTGGGAACGGCAGCGTTATTTCTTTTGATGGTGATTACGTCACCTGTCGGTGGGCTCCAGACGACCAGGCCCCGGGGCGCTCTGAAGATATTTTGAGGGTCAATGTCCTCTACCCGGTCAGCACCGTCAGTTTTGATGGTGCGCACTTCAATTTTATCCTTATCTACAAAAATCCAGTTGAATTGATTGAAGCTGCCGCTGGCACGGGTCCATGGTTTATCATCGTTGTTGGTTCGCAGGGGCGCTCCCCAGCACCCTTCACCAATGAAAACGGTACCTCCTTCGTCGTCCCGTATGAATCCTTCTGCGCTTCCGGGGCCGTTTTCGGGCCGGATGGGGTAGGTACTTTTAACTACGTGGGCATCACATTCCACCACGAGGTTCATACTGTATTTATAGAAAAGTGGTGCCCAAAAAGACACCAGGTCATTGCGCTCGGCTTTGCGGGCGACGTGTGGCCGCATGGGATGATGGTACTGCGCTATTTTCCAGATTATCCGGTTGCTGGCTCGGAGGTCATTTTCCAGCCATTCAGCCTGTTTTCCTCCTGCTGGAATCAAGGTATTGAGTGTGTAAATGCGCAACAAATTGCCCCCCATGGAAAAGGCATAAAATACCGGAGGGAATCTAAGATCAAAAAGGTCTATGAGGGACTTATTGCTTTCTTCATGGTTTCCCCGAGTCACCACGATTGGCACCATTCTACCATCGGGCGTAATGGTCTGTTGCCAGTCGTCGAACCAATCCATCCACTCTTGCGGCTTGTCGCCGCCTGTAAAATCTCCCCCAAAGAGGACGCAATGTGGCCTCAGTTTTCCTGCGAGCAAATTTGCATCCCGCCGGGCTTCGCGGTGGTTTCGTGAGTCACCTCCTGCCACGATGGACAGGCGCTGGTCAGGCGTATTGGGAGCCGTGGTGAAAAACATTCTCTCACTGGTGCCTTCGCTGTCTTTTATTAGAAAAAAATAAGTGGTATTAGGCAGGAGCCTTTCCAGATGGACGAAGTAATTGTTCATTCCTTTGGCCTGCTTAATGTTATCAGGCCGCTTAATGACGCTGTATTCAGCAGCATTTTTGCCAAAATCGTTTACATCCAGAAGCAGGACGGGATCAGAACCCGAAATTTGATTCCAACCGATGGTGGCAGAAGATGAAGGGTCGCCTTGCCAGATTACCCTGAATTTATCGCTTCTGCTCCATCCCTGCAAGGTTATAAAGAAAACAGATAGTGCAATAAGAGTTGATTTCAATCGCTTTCTCTGCATTAAGAAAATTTACTGTGCCCGTTGGTTTGTTGGCCGCCAAGCCGCACCCACACCGGGCCGTTATATCATTGTCGGTAAAAATAGAAAACAAAAGTAGTGATACCACGCGGACGAGTAAATGCAAACTGCTGGTTTAAAAAGAATTTCCAGCAGGTTTTATTGTAACTTCGCACCGCTTTTTTGACAGGCTACTTATTTTTTTAATCCTCCATTTTTACTTGCTGTTTTTCTGGAGGCTTACAAAATCCGTTCTTGCAAAAAGCCACTTTTCATCATCCAAACACAAAATCTAATTATGACGAGAGATACCGCCATTCTTAATCTGATCAACCAAGAAATGGAACGCCAGCGCAAAGGAATTGAGCTTATCGCTTCAGAAAACTTTGCCAGCCAGGCTGTTATTCGTGCGATGGGGTCCTGCCTGACCAACAAATATGCCGAAGGGTATCCTGGCAAACGCTATTACGGAGGCTGCGAAGTTGTGGACGAAGTAGAAACACTGGCCATAGAGCGCCTGAAAGAATTATTCGGCGCAGCGTATGCAAATGTCCAGCCCCATGCCGGTTCGCAGGCCAACGCTGCAGTGTATCTCTCTGTACTTGAACCAGGCGACAAAATTCTGGGCTTAAATCTTTCTCACGGCGGGCACCTTTCACACGGCTCTCCGGTGAACTACTCGGGCAAGGTCTATCACCCCGTCTTTTATGGCGTAGAACAGGAAACTGGCACAATCAACATGGATCAGGTTGAACAGATCGCCTTGAAAGAACAGCCAAAACTCATCATCTGTGGTGCCTCCGCCTATTCGAGAGATTGGGACTACAGGCGCTTCAGGGAAATTGCCGACAAAGTTGGCGCGTTGCTCATGGCAGACATCGCCCACCCAGCCGGGTTGATCGCTGCTGGCCTGCTGAACGACCCCGTAAAATATTGCCACATCATTACTTCTACTACGCATAAGACGCTGCGCGGCCCTCGTGGCGGCATCATCATGACCGGCGAGAACTTCGACAACCCCTGGGGAAGAACGACAAAAAAAGGCATCCCCATCAAGATCTCTGCAATTTTGAACAGCGGTGTTTTTCCAGGTATGCAAGGCGGCCCTCTGGAGCATGTCATCGCAGCAAAAGCCGTGGCTTTTCACGAAGCACTGCAACCCGAATTCAAAGCCTATGCTTCGCAAGTTATCCGAAACGCACAGGCAATGGCGCAGGCTTTCGTTGAAAAAGGCTATAAGATCATCTCTGGCGGAACGGACAACCACCTGATGCTCATAGACCTGCGGTCAAAAGGTGTGACGGGCAAACAGGCAGAAGAAGCACTTGTCCGGGCTGACATCACCGTCAATAAAAACATGGTTCCCTTCGACACCGAAGCTCCGATGGTCACTTCAGGAATCCGGATTGGTACAGCAGCCGTGACGACCCGTGGCTTTAAAGAAGATGACTGTCGCAAAGTAGCAGCCTGGATGGATGCAATAATTATGAACTCAAACGCAGAAGAGCTGATCCTGGAAACTCGCAAAGAAGTGAACCGCTTTATGGAGCAGTTCCCGCTTTACGAAGCCGAAAAGCAACTCATGGCCTGAGAAGCCATTTGAATTTAGCTCACCGGGATAAAAAGGCGGCTTTTTATCCCAGACAGCCCAATCCAGACAGCTTCTTAGATTTATCAAAAGCCCGGCAAGGCCAGAGCCGTAAGTAAATGGAGAAATTGGAAAAGGCGGGAAAATCGCAATCCCTAATTTTCCAATTTCTACACGAACAAACAGCCTGGTTTTTTATTTCTTCAACTCTTGTCAAACGCTGCCACCTACACTATCCGGCTTCCCCAGTTCGAGGGACCTTTCGACCTTCTGCTCTTTTTCATTGAACGGGATGAGCTAGACATATACAACATTCCCATTGCAAAAATCACGGATGATTTTCTCAGCTACATTCATCAGATGGAGGAGCTGGACGTTGATTTGGCGAGCGAATTTATCCTGGTAGCAGCGACGCTTTGCCGCATCAAGGCCAAAATGCTGATTCCCCGAAAACAACTCGATGAAGAAGGCAATGAAATTGATCCCCGCGACGAACTCATAAACCGCCTACTGGAGTACAAGCGCTACAAAAGCGTATTAGAGGAAATGCGGCAGTTGGAACAAGAGCGCTCGCTGCGTGAAAACCGGGGCTATGCGACTCGTGAATTGCGCAAGATCGCCTCAGTTGCCCTGGTAGATGTGGAACTTGAAAACCTCAGTTTGTTCAAGCTGCTGAAAACTTTCGAGCGCTTGATGAGGAAAATGGAAGAAGAAGGAAAACAACACGTGGTTCACACTATTGCCCGTTTTGATTACACCATCGCAGGGCAGCAAGAATACATTTTGTCAAAAGTAAAGCCTGGAAAAAAGGCGGCTTTCAAAAACTTGTTCCTGAAGTTGGAAAATCGCATTCACGCCATCGTCACCTTCCTGGCTTTGCTCGAATTGCTGAACATGCAGAAGATCAGCCTCGTGCAAGGGCTGGGCATTAACAACTTCTGGTTGACAATTCCGGCTTCTGACCACGTTGTGGCTACCAGCGAATCTTAGTCATTCTTTCCAAATCGCGCTGGGTGTCTTTTGCCTTTATCGTCTCCCGCTTGTCGTAGGCCTTTTTGCCCTGGGCAAGTGCAATCTCCAGTTTCACCCTATTTCTTTCAGAAAAATAGATTCGGTAGGGAACCAGGGTCAGGCCTTTTTCTTTCACCCTTCGCTCCAGTTTCCGCAGTTCGGATTTGTGCAGGAGCAGTTTGCGATCCCTGCGGGATTCGTGATTGATGTACGTAGCATTCTCGTACTCCTTGATGTACATGCTTTTTACAAACAACTCGCCGTTATTAAAAAGACAATAAGCATCGCTGAGGCCTGCATGGCCACTTCGGATTGATTTTATCTCAGATCCAGTGAGCATGATTCCTGCTTCGTAAGTGGAGAGAAAATGATATTCGTAGGCAGCTCTACGGTTCACTATTTCTTTGGTGCCGGCCATTTTCTTTTTTTTTAAAATTGTTGCTGTTCAGAAGGCGAAAAGGGAAGAGCAAATTATTTTTTCTAACTCCTACAGCCAGGTAACTACGAAAATTTGTAACTACCCAAGATCGAAGAAAAAACAAAAGATACATTTTGTTTTTAAAAAAACATCTCCACGACAGGCCTTTTTGAAAATAGTTGGTACAATTTATCAATGCCTCATTTTTCAGGAGGATGAGCTTGCTTCACAAGCCAAGCCGTCGCCTTTGACGTCGAATATCTTTAGAGCTTGTTTGCGCTTTTTGGGAAAAAATTGAAAATTTTCCTGATGAGCACCTCCTGCTAAGAAACTGTTTGGATTTGGCTCACCGGGCTAAATTCAAACAGCTACTAAGTAGTTACGAGAATTTTAATCACTTGGAAACCATTCACGGCCACTTTAGTTTTACCGCAGTCCCGTAGGCGAGAATTTCGGCGCAGCCCTGCATCACCACAGACGTCGTAAAGCGCACGTTGATCACCGCATCTGCGCCAATCCGGGCTGCATCAGCTACCATTCTGGAAATCGCCTGTTCTCTGGAACTCGCAATGAGTTGAGTGTACTCAGAAATTTCGCCTCCGATAAGGTTTCTCAAAGCAGCTGAAATGTCCCTGCCAAAATTTCTGGCACGCACGGTATTTCCTCTGGCAATGTCAATCACCTCAGCAATTTCCCTGCCCGGAATAAAATCCGTCGTTGTGATAATAATTTCATCAGTCATTGTATAATAATTTGATAATCAATAACCTGCTACAAATTAGAAACTGCCCTGACCAGCAAATAGGCGCCGATAGCAATCAACACAATCCCTGCCACCCGGCGCATCCAGAGGATAAAATTCGGCTTCAACCAGCGCCGGATTCCCTTTGCCATAGCAACTTTAGCAGAGTCTGTGAGGATGATGGTGCTGACCAGCCCACCATAAAAGAGCTGTGCCTCACTAACCTTCACCCCTTTTTCTGTAAAAAGCATTCCCGATATACCAACCCAGAAAAAAAACGTGAAGGGGTTGGCCGTATTTATCAAAAAGCCTTTTAACCAAAGGGAAAAAAAGGAAGAATAACGCACAGCTTTTCGATCCTCCTGCTTCATCATTGGTGGCTTGAGGAGCAAGGAGCCGATACCGAAGATCAGGAGAATAATACCCCCCACGATGCCAAGTGTGAGTTCAAGGCCATTCCAGCGCAGCAATTCAGCCACGTAAGAAATTCCAAAATAACTCGCTGCAATAAAGATCATATCGCTGACCCAAATTCCGGTGCCAAACATCCAGCCTGCGCGGAAGCCCTGTTCGATACTTGTTTGTATCAAAGCAAACAGGATAGGTCCCGTCAAAATGCTCAGTGCGAGACCTATTTTCATTCCATTCCAGAATAAATCCATATTGGCACAAGTTGAAAATGGATTTTATTTCAGCCACTTTTCTTCGAAGCTGTTTGCATTTGGCTGGCGGAGAGGAAAAGGTGCCTTTTTAGCCCGGCGGCTAAATTCAAACAGCTTCTTGGGAACACGTCCTTAAAATGTACTCATCATTTTCAAAAAGTCCGTCATAGAGATGGTTTCTTAAAAACAAAATGTACATTTTATTTTTTTTCTTCGATCCTTAACTATACACCGTTGCAACCAATTTCCGCCTCCCTCCGTAATTTCTGAACTCGCAGAGGTAAATCCCCTGCCAGGTTCCAAGATTGAGCCTACCATCCGTAATCGGTATGCTGACGGAAGAACCCGCAAGTACCGATTTGATATGGGCAGGCATATCGTCAGAACCTTCAACCGTATGGGTGTAATACGGCTGGCTTTCAGGAACGAGCCTGTTGAAAACGCTTTCAAAATCAACCAGCACGGAAGGGTCAGCATTTTCATTGACGGCCAATCCTGCGGAAGTGTGCTTGATGAAAAGATGAAGTATTCCTGCAGCAGGCAGCAGCCCAATCTTCTGAAGCACCTCAGAAGTGATCAGGTGGAAACCTCTTTTGAAAGAAGGCAGCGAAAATTCTGTCTGGTAGATCATCTGAAAAGATTGCTTACATTCCTATAAGGCAAAAATAGAAAGTTTTGATGCTTCAAAATCTAATTGTGTCGGCAGTTCTGTTCCATGCTTTTTCTGCAAGCTCTTTTATTTTCTCCAGGATGTTTGTTGTTACTGCTTACTCCCACTGGATGGAGTGGGCAATAACTTGCCTTGCACAGCACGACTAAAAATGAAACAAATATAAATTATTTATTTATGGCATATTTTTGGAATGGCATTTCTTTACTATTTAAAAACAGCTCCCAAAAGACTTTATTTTACTATTGTATTAAATAAATAATTAAACTGTTTTTAATAAAAAAAATACTACCAAAATCTCTCATAACTGGATTTTTTCATCATTTCTTCCCTATTTTTGAAAAAATAATTCCTGAAACATACTTTGCGAACGAGGTTGGCGTGGGAGTAAAAATCAATTCCAAGCGATGCTGAAACAACAACTTACTCAAAAATTACAACAAAAATTATCTCCACAACAGATTCAGTTGATGAAGCTGCTGCAAATACCAACAGCCATTCTGGATCAGCGGATACAAGAGGAAATAGAAGCCAATCCGGCACTGGAAGAAGGAGATAATACCGAAGACGATTACCTCGATGTTGGCAGGACCGCAGAGGAGTCAAAATCTGAAGACAGCCAGAACGACCAAGACAACGACTTAGAGTCAGATGAGCTACCTCCTGAAGAAGAGATACCGTTGGAAGATTTTTTTAATGACTACAGCGACGACGATGAAGCCACCTACAAGTACTACACCGATTACGGCCAGGAAGAAGAAGGAAAAGCCCAACCCATTGCCGTTGAAGATACCTTCCATGAATACCTGGAACAACAGATGGGCATGCTCGACTTCAAAGAAGAGCGTGAAGAAATGATTGCCCGCCAGATCATTGGCAGCATAGATGACGATGGCTATCTGCGCAGAGAAACAGAGGCCATCTTGGACGACCTCATCTTTTCACAGAACATCGTCGCCACACCGGAGGAAATCGAGTTTTTGCTGAGCAAAATCCAGCGTTTTGACCCTCCAGGCGTGGGTGCCAGAAGTCTGCAGGAAAGCCTGCTCCTCCAAATCGAAAACAAATTGAGCAAAGAAGAAACCACCTACGAGGAAAAACTCGTACTCAATATTTCCAAAAAAATCATTGCGCAGTACTTCGATGAGTTCGCTAAAAAACACTACCACCGCCTCCAGCGGCAATTGGGCCTTTCTGATGAAGAGGAGCTTAAAGAAGCCATTGACGAAATCCTGAAACTCAACCCCAAACCCGCCAGCGGATATGTTTCCAACTCCAAATATACGCACTACATCGTCCCAGATTTTATCATCATCAACAACGACGGCGAGCTGGAATTGTCACTCAATTCCCGCAATGCCCCTGACCTGCACATCAACAATCACTACAAGGAAATGCTGCGCTCTTACAAACACACCGTGAGAGGCAGAAGGGCAACCAAACAGGAAAAAGATGCCATCCTTTTTATCAAACAAAAAATAGACAGTGCTAAGTGGTTCATTGATGCAATCCGGCAACGCCAGCAGACAATGTTCAATACCATGTACGCCATCATGAACTACCAGTACGACTACTTCGTGACGGGCGATCAGAAAAGGCTGCGCCCCATGATTCTGAAAGACATTGCCGATATCACCAGCCTGGACATCTCTACCGTTTCCAGGGTGGCCAACAGCAAGTTTGTTCAAACGGAATTCGGTACTAAACGCCTCAAAGATTTCTTCTCGGAGAGCCTTCAAACCCAGGACGGCGAAGAGGTTTCTACACTGGAGGTGAAAAAAATCCTGACCGATATCATCGGCGGAGAAAACAAGCGGAAGCCTTTTTCCGACGAAAAGCTCAAAAATCTGCTTTTGAAAAAAGGCTACAACATTGCCCGGCGAACCGTGGCGAAGTACCGGGAGCAACTCAACATCCCCGTAGCCAGATTGCGAAAAGAACTTTAGAGCATGTTAGGACTTTGGCGCTTGAGCCAAGAAGCTGTTTGAATTGAGCTTATCAAACTCAATTCAAACAGCTTCTTGGCTACGTAAGCATTTCATTAACGCAGCCAGCTCTCAAAAGGCGTCTCCCAAATGCGTAAGCTATTTCCAAAACGCTCCCCTGACGCTTCTTTGCCTCTATCGCCGTACCCCCGATGGCTGAGTTTTTGATTGCCCTGCCACCTCCAGCCTGCAACATCTGCTTATACTACTTTGGCTCTCCTTTTTTTCTCCTTGCTAAAAATCTACCAACTCCACATCAAAAATCAGCACGGCATTTTTAGGAATGCCATAGGGTGGATGGCTGCCATACGCTAGATAGGAAGGCAAAAACAACTTGCCTTTTCCACCTCTTTTAAATAAAGGAATGCCTTCTTGCCAGCCCGGGATTACATTTGCTAGAGGAAAAGTGACTGGACTTGCAGCGGCTTGGTCAAAAACCACGTCATCTAAGTAATAGCCCTTGTAAAAGACGGTTACCTTGTCGTTAATGGTGGGGTTTTCACCCGTACCTTCCACTTCTATGATGTAGTGCAAACCCGAAGCCGTGGACTGTGCCGAAAGGTTTTTAGCAGTGAGGTAGTTTTGTATTTTTTCGAGGTCTTTTTCCAGTTGTTTTTCGGGACTCAAATCGTCTTTTTTACACCCGAACGCGGCTGTTACAGCCAGGAAAAGAAAAGCAAATCGGAAGAGTTTATGCATCACTTTAATTTTTTTGGGGGTAAAAATAAGGGAAGCTTTTCTTTTGCCTGAACCCATGTAGAAACTTAGCTTTACCCACTTCAAATTTTTCTTTTCACAGTAGGAATTAAAGGAAAAGTAAAATGTACATTTTAGTTTTAAAAAACTACTTCCACTTCGGGCTTTTGAAAACGATGGGTACAATTTATTAATGCGCTGTTTCTAACTGGTCTGCAAAGGGCTTTTTTTGAAAGAGTCCGCTGCTTTTCCAAAAAGATATTCTGAGAGCTTGTTTGCATTTTGGTGCTTGGGCAGAGATGCTGTTGGGATTGAGCTTACCAGGCTAAAAAGGTGTCTTTTTATCTCCGGCAACCCAACCCGAACAGCATCTGAAAACGAGCAATTTTTTGTCAATTTTTCTCCTTTTTTCCGTTGCGTAGCAGCGCTACGGAAATGAAAAAAGGGGGAAAAGTGGCGTAAAAGGGCCGTTTTTTAACCAAGTGACCAAATCGAAAACAAGCTCTAAGCACCCCCTTATCAAGTAGTTATGTAAAAAAAGTAACTACTCAGGAGGGTGTCTGAGGTTACATCAAAAGGTCAGGAATAGAAGCAGTTGCCAAATAATCTTTCAAGGAAGAGGGTGCCTTTTTAGAAAAATTTTTAGTTTTTCAAAAAAATACCCTCTGCTAAGTAGGCACAAAAAAATAAAAGTCTGTATCTCAGTTTATCAGGCTTACCAATTTCAAAAAATGAAAATTGCTATTGCCCAGTTGAATTTCTTTGTTGGCGATTTTGAAGGCAATCTCGCTAAAATGCTCAATGCGGCTGAAAAAGCTAAATTACAGGGAGCTGACCTCGTTGTTTACCCCGAGCTGGCTACCTGTGGTTATCCGCCCCGGGATTTTCTCGAATTTGGCGACTTCATCCATCGGGCAGAACACGCCGTGCAGCACCTGGCCAAAGCCGCAAACGGCATTGCTATTGTCGTGGGGTCACCCAGCAGAAATCCCACACTGGAAGGGAAAGACCTGTTCAACTCCGCTTACTTCCTGGAAAATGGACAAATTAAACACGTTCAGCACAAAGCACTGTTGCCAACCTACGACGTGTTCGACGAATACCGCTATTTTGAACCCGCCAGGGAGTTCAGCACAGTAGAATTTAAAGGCAAAAAAATAGCGCTCAGCATCTGCGAAGACCTTTGGAATGTGGGCAACGAAAACCCACTCTACACCATAGTGCCCATGGACGAAATAATATCGCAGCAGCCAGACCTCATTATCAACCTGTCTGCCTCGCCCTTTAGCCATGGCCACGCTGCTGAGCGCATTCAGGTGATGAGGGCCAATGTTCAACGCTACAAACTCCCTTTGTTCTACGTGAACCAAATCGGGTCCCAAACGGAAATTATCTTCGACGGTGGCTCCATGGTCATGTCTCCAGATGGGAAAGTTTTCGAAGAATTGCCCTACTGGCAGGAAACAGTGCGAACTTTCGACCTGGACGAAGTGATAAAGGGCGGGCGTCATGTAGAACAAGTCAAAGAAAAAATCCCGCTGATACACGAGGCTCTCGTGCTGGGTATCCGGGATTATTTCAAAAAACTCAGCTTTAGCCAGGCAATCCTGGGGCTGTCTGGTGGCATTGACTCGGCAGTGGTAGCCGTGCTGACGGCCCGTGCAATTGGCGGAGACAAGGTGCGTGCTCTGCTCATGCCCTCCCAGTTTTCTTCCGAAGATTCGGTGAATGACGCCCGGGAGCTTGCCATCAACTTAGGGATACAGTACGACATTATTCCCATCGAGCAAATTTTCAACAGCTACCTCGACTCCCTAAGACTTCATTTTTGGGGATATCCGTTCAACGTCGCAGAAGAAAACATCCAAGCGCGCATCCGAGGCATGCTCGCAATGGCTATTTCCAATAAATTCGGTAATATTTTGCTCAACACAACCAACAAAAGCGAAATGGCCGTCGGGTATGGCACCCTCTACGGCGACCTTTGCGGCGGGCTTTCCGTCCTCGCCGATGTTTACAAAACAGAAGTTTACGAACTGGCAGCATACATTAATAAACAAGGCATCATCATTCCAGAAAATACCATTGCCAAGCCCCCTTCTGCCGAGCTCCGGCCCAACCAGAAAGACAGCGACAGCCTGCCCCAATACACCATACTCGATCAGATTATCTATCAATACATTGAAAAACAACAAGGACCTGCTGAAATTATCGCCCAAGGGTTTGATGAACAAACCGTGCGCCACGTGCTCCGCTTAATCAACATTAACGAATTTAAAAGACAGCAAACAGCGCCAGTACTCAGAGTATCATCGAAAGCTTTTGGAAGCGGACGCCGAATGCCCATTGCAGGAAAGTATTTATCTTGAAATGTCGGCTTCTGAAAGCCCAATGCCAGATTACACAACCGATGGCTGTACCTTTGCAAACTTAACCGCCTCGAACGTGTTTTTTGTTCTTGAAACGGCGATATACAAATGGTACTCAATTTTTATAATCGCCCATCATTCAGTTTTTTTAAAATGCAACGACAAGTCACGGCTCATTTACCTACAAACAGGGGAAACTTCAACATTATTGCCTACGCCGACTCGCCAGATGATCTGACTCCCCACGTAGCTTTGATACACGAACACTGCGACACGACCAGGCCCGTCCTCGTGCGCATCCATTCCGAATGTATGACGGGCGACGTCTTTCATTCTCTACGCTGCGACTGCGGCGAGCAATTGGAAAAAGCACTGGAAATGGCGGCTGAAAAAAAAGGCGTCGTCATTTATCTCCGGCAGGAAGGAAGGGGAATCGGCCTGATCAACAAACTCAAAGCCTATAATTTACAGGACAAAGGGCTTAACACTGCCGACGCCAACACGCACCTCGGATTTGAGGTGGACCCCCGCCACTACGACCTCGCTGTTGAAATACTGAACGACCTCGGCATCCGGAAAATTCACCTGCTGACAAACAACCCCCTAAAAATTAAAGCCATGAAAAACCTGGGCATTGAGGTCATCAGCAGGATTCCGCTGCTTATCGAACCCATAAAGGAAAACCATTCCTACCTGAAAACAAAAAGGGAAGTCATGGGGCACCTTTTAAACATCTGAGTTTTTACTTACATATCAATTTTCATCCACACCGGGCAGTGATCGGAGTGTACGGCTTCCCGGATGTGCTTGACATCTATTACTTTTTCTTTCAGGTTATCGGTAACTGATTGGTAATCAATTCTCCATCCTTTATTTTTGGACCGGGAAGCCGCTCGGAAGCTCCACCAACTGTATTCAGTTTTTTCGGGGTGAACCTGCCGGAAAGCATCCGTAAATCCACTGCTGAACCACTTTGTCATCCAGGCCCGTTCTTCGGGCAGAAAGCCCGAGGAGTTCTGGTTGGTCTTCGGGCTGTGAATGTCATTTTCGGTGTGGGCAATGTTGTAGTCGCCAACCACAATCAGTTTGGATCTTTCTTTCTTCAGATCGGCAATCCAGTCAAAAAAGTCGTCCAGAAATTCATATTTGAAAGCTTGGCGTTCGCCTCCACTGGTTCCGCTTGGAAAATAGCAGTTGAGCAGCGTCCAGTCGCCAAAATCCGTACGGAGGATGCGGCCTTCCCTGTCGTATTTTTCCATGCCACAGCCTTCTGCGACCAGGGTAGGTTCTTTTTTTGACAAGGTCGCTACGCCGCTATAGCCTTTTTTTTCTGCTGAATACCAGAAATGTCGGTAGCCCAGTGCTTCAATAGGCAAAAAATCCACCTGCTCCGGCTGTGCTTTTGTTTCTTGCAGGCAGATGATATCGGCTGGGTCACTGGCTACCCAGTCGAGCAGGTTTTTACTCATCGCCGACCGAATACCGTTAACGTTGTATGAGACAATCGTAATGGGCATCTTTTAAGTTTTTTGCAACAATAAATAAGCTCTTAGGGCACAAACTTATAAAAAGCTACCGGGATCAACCTGCCCAACCTTCCCGGTCGAGGCTTCGATATTGGATAGCTTCAGCGATGTGCTCAACTTTTATATCCTTGCTTGCGGCCAGGTCTGCACTGGTGCGGGCTACTTTGAGAATGCGGTCATACGCCCTGGCCGACAATTTTTGCACTTCCATGGCTTTTTTCAGCAGTGCCATACCGACAGTATTTAGCTGGCAAACTTCCCGTACCATGCGGCTTGGCATCTGCGCATTGCAAAAAACGCCTTTGTAATCCGCAAAGCGTTCCGTTTGGATATTCCTGGCTCTGATCACCTCCCCGGCAATTTCCTTGCTGTTTTTAGTTGTGACTTCATACTTAGAAAGCTCTTCGTAAGAAACAGGTGTCACCTCCACGTGGAGGTCTATCCTGTCGAGCAATGGCCCCGATATTTTACTCAGGTAGCGTTTCACTACACCTGGTCCACAGACACAATCCTTTGTAGGGTGATTGTAGTAACCGCAGGGGCAGGGGTTCATGGAGGCCACGAGCATAAAATTAGCTGGGTAATCAATGGTCACTTTGGCTCTGGAGATAGTCACTCTGCGCTCCTCCATGGGCTGGCGCATCACTTCCAGCACCGAGCGTTTGAACTCCGGCAATTCATCCAAAAACAACACTCCATTGTGTGCCAGTGAAATTTCTCCGGGCATGGGAATAGAGCCGCCTCCTACCAGGGCTACATCGCTGATGGTATGGTGAGGTGCCCGAAACGGCCGAACGGCAATTAGCGACGAATTAGAAGGAAGGATACCGGCGACGGAGTGAATCTTAGTCGTTTCCAGGGCTTCAAAGAGAGAGAGTGGTGGCAAAATGGTAGGCATGCGCCTTGCCAGCATGGTCTTTCCTGCTCCGGGCGGCCCGATCAAGATGGCATTGTGGCCACCTGCAGCAGCAATTTCCAAAGCTCGTTTCACATTTTCTTGGCCTTTGACATCCGAAAAATCCACAGAGAAGATTTCCTGTGCATTGGCAAATTCTTCGCGGGTATCCACTTTTACAGGGTCGAGTGAAGTCTGGCCATTTAAAAAACCAACTGCTTCCTTGAGATTACTGACGCCGTAAACTTCCAGGTTGTTGACAATAGCTGCTTCCCTTGCGTTTTGTTCGGGTAAAATAATCCCTTTGAACTTTTCTGCTCTGGCTTGAATAGCGATGGGCAAAGCACCCTTGATGGGGCGCAGGCTACCGTCAAGCGACAATTCTCCCATTAGGATGTATTTGTCCAGTTCCTGAGCAGAGATTTGCTCTGTAGCGGCGAGAATTCCAACAGCAATAGGCAAATCGTAGGAAGAGCCTTCCTTGCGGATGTCGGCAGGTGCGAGGTTGACTACCATTTTCATGCGCATCATCTGGTAGTAGCTGCTTTTGATCGCTGACTCAATACGCTGGAAGCCTTCCTTTACCACGCTATCGGGCAAGCCCACCAGGAAATACCAAGGACCGTTGCCACTGGGCTGCCCTCCCGCGTTAACCTCAACGGTTATTGTTTGCGCATCAACGCCGTGAACGGCGGAAGCATAGGTTTTTACGAGCATGTAGCCTTCTCAATTATGTTGTGAATAGAAAATCTCCTCGAACTACGCGCCAGGGTGCAGCAGGAGACCAACAGAAAACCTGTTCTGCCTCCTGCTGCTGCCGAATTTCTTATAAGCTGTTTGAATGGAGCTTAGAGCTTGTTTGCGTTTTGGTCACTTGGCTAAAAAGTCGTCTTTTTCTCTCCAGCAGCCCAACCCCAACAGCATTTGAAAAGGAGCAATTTTTTGTCAGGTTTTTACTTTTTTTCCGTTGTGTAGCAGCGCTACAGACTTGAAAAAAGGTAAAAACAAGACGAAAAAGGGCCGTTTTTAGTCAAATGGCCAATTCCCCAACATGCTCTTACGTGTTCGCAGTCAAACTCTGGCAAAAAGCGTCGGTGGTTCAGGTACTTCTTCCTGAAGCTCCGGCGAATTGTTAACCACGGAATTCACCAGGTCAGAAATGCGGTACATTTTCAACATCCCTTCGGGTGGCGTGGCTAAGAGTTCCAGAATGTCATCCAGTTCTTCTGCTTCGAGCCACTTTTTTTGATTTTCCAGCCCCCTCAGAATGACTGGCATCCGGTTGTGAATGTCTGCAACATCTCCGTTGGCATCTGTGGTGATGATAGAAAAAGTTTTCAGGCCGTAATCCCCGTTGAACCACACATCCCACAGGCCAGCGAACATCATCAGGTTTTCGCTTTTGAGCAAAATCCGGTAGGGGATTTTTTGGGTTCCTTCCCGTCGCCACTCGTAAAAACTATCTGCCGGTACCAGGCAGCGCCGCTGCCGTACCGGAATGCGGAAGGATGGCTTTCCTTCAATGCCTTCCCGTCTAGCATTGATGAGACGGCCTGTGTTTTTCCCATCGTTGGACCAGTGCGGAACCAGTCCCCAGGTGATGTATTGCAAGCGCTCTGGCTGGTCATTGGCTACAATATAGGCATGCTGCGTCGGAGCAATGTTGTAACTTACCCGCAGAGGATCCGTGACTTCTACAAAAGGCAGTTGTTGTTGAAGCTTTTCCTGGGAAGTAGCAAGTGAAAAACGGCCGCACATAATTGATTCCTGTGTTCGTAGTTTTCCAAGAGCTTTTTTGATATTTGGTCACTTAGGAACGTGCCGGAAATAAGTTGGGTATTTCCGGCACGTTCCTAAGTCAAAAACGACCTTTTTCGTCTTGTTTTTACCTTTTTTCAAATCTGTAGCGCTGCTACGCCACCTCAAAAAGCTAAAAACCTGACAAAAAGTTGCTCCTTTTCAGATACTGTTTGGATGGGCTGCCCGAGAGAAAAAGGCGACTTTTCAGCCTGGTAAGCTCCATTCAAACAGCTTCTAAGCTCAAACACCAAAACGCAAACAAGCTCTAAAGGTGGTGGTTCAAACGGATTGTTCGCCCTTTGTTTAATCCACAACTTTTTCTTTGTCGTCAACACTATTCCACAACGAAGAAATGCCTCTTCACAACAAAAAATTGATGGTGAAAACAAATCATTGGGCAGCGTCTAAAATCATTATCAACACCCCTAAAATGTATTTTTCATAAAGGTATTAAAATCAAGGGTTTGACAAAATCAAAATTCAACAGAAGTTGTGAGTAAAGATGTGGATGAGCTTTGAAGTTGCCAACAGGTATTAAGATGACCCGTTTACATGTGAAATTTCCAGGTACACCTGAAGGTGGTTTTGTGTGGACAGGCGATCTATTTTCTACAAAGAGGTACCGGTTTTCAAGCTGTGGAAAAGTATTTTTTATACCCACCTGGCAAAACTCACACCCTGTTCATAAAACCCACAACCAACTGATTTTTAGTCAAAGCAACTGTTGGAAGGCTGTTGGTAATCCAAGGGGTTATCAAGAGCCTCAAAATTCATAAAATCACCTGCTTTTTTTTTCAACAAACTAACAGTGCTAATAATAGTCTGGTTTTTTTATTTTAAAAAAGTAGATCATCAATATTACTACAACTGACTTTTCCATGAAAGTTTGTCAAACAAAACCATTTAGTTTTACCGAAAATTTCAGACATGAATTCTTCTTCTTCGGCGGCAGGCCTGGGGGGTACTTCCCGGCCCGTCCGCATCTGGCTGATGGCTGGCGTAGTCATGGTTTTCTTTCAAATAATTATCGGTGGAGCTACGAGGCTGACAGATTCGGGGTTATCCATCACGGAATGGGCGGTTATTCAGGGGACGATCCCGCCGCTGAACGAAGCAGAGTGGACAGAGGCTTTTGACAAGTACAAGGCAGCCGCCAAAAAGCAGTTCGAAATGATCCACGCCGATATGACGCTGCCCGAGTTTAAGGTCATTTTCTTCTGGGAGTACGCCCATCGCCTGTGGGCAAGGCTGATGGGATTTGTATTTATCATTCCCTTCTTCTGGTTTTTATTAAAAAAACAACTGCCTCGCTGGCTCTTGCTCCGCTTAGCCGGGGTGATTGGGTTGGCTTCACTGGCAGCTGTCTTTGGCTGGATCATGGTTGCCAGTGGCCTAAACAAAGACAACCGAACCTGGGTGAGCGCTTATAAGCTGGTTATACACCTGGGTATAGCTGCTGCCTTGTTCGGCTACCTTTTCTGGACATGGCTGAAGGCGTCTCAAAGCGAAACAGGGGATGGACGTTTCAGCCAGTTGAGGAAATGGGGGTGGGCTGTAGCAGCTGTCCTTTTCGCCCAGATTCTTTTTGGAGGATTGATGGCGGGAATGAGAGCAGGATTGATTCACCCGCAACTTTCTGTGTTCATCCAGGGGAGCCGCTTTTGGAGTGCATTGACTGCCTCTTCCTCTATTGGCATGGAGCAAATCGTGGACTACGAGCAGTACCTGTCTGTAAAAGCGATCGTCCAACTGGTGCATCGTTCGACCGCGTGGGTGCTGGCCCTGCTTATCCTTATTTTTTTCGTTAAGCTGAAAAAAAGCGATACTTCGAGGAAATTAAAAATGGGCGGAAAATTGCTGCTGCTCGTGTTGGGCATTCAAATTTTTCTGGGCTTATTCACAGTTATCAACAGTATTGGTAGAATTCCCGTGACGCTGGGAGTTCTTCACCAGGCTGGTGCTCTCGTCTTGTTGGCTGTAGTGTTATTTTTAAATTATCAATTGAAGGATAAAAAATTTGTGTAAGAAGTGCTTTTTTATAAATAATTGATAATCATTGTTGTTATAAAACAAAATGACACTAACATTATTCAGAAAAAGCGCAATAAAATGCGCTCATTTCAGCCTGCTTTTTACAGTTAGCCTTGCAAAAAAGGCAGTTAGTCTGATAAGTTTTTATAATTTTTGATAAATTAAATTTGTAGGAATTAACAAATGTGGAAAAGTTTGTGGAAAACTAATTTCACAAAAATGAAACCTCGTTTTGAGTGCCCAAATCCCTAACATGCTCTAAAGGATTTTTTTTGTCTAAATAAACCACTGCATGCTTTTTGCACAATTGAAAAAGAAAAAAACGCTTTTCCGTTCTTTGGCAAATGCGGAAAGATTGCCAAGGAGGAGCCGACATTCCTTGGCAAATAACCAGTCCAGACTCTCTCCGATGTAATTTTACGAAACGAATCAGGTGGCAGGCAACCAGGTAATAGGGTTGTTAAAAATCAAATGTACATTTGTACCGACCCCGGCGCAGAAGAATGGCAGAGATGGCCCTTCCCGGAAGACGCTGATTTTGCTATAACCTCATCCTTTTTTTTCTGAACTTCAAAGAACATTACTAAGTTTTTTATCAACTGAAAGTGCAGAGCCGTCAAGAAATTGAACTGAAGACTTTAAAAAGCTAATTTTGCATTTCTATTATTAAAATCCAGTTGCTCACAAATGAATTATCAGATTATAGAAGAAGGAGAATTCAGATACATTGAAACGAAAGGAGGAGAACAAAACCTGCTTCTGCTGCATGGTTTACTGGGGGCGTTGAGCAATTTTACGGGGATTCTCAACCATTTTGGCAAGACGCATAATGTCATCGTGCCCATGCTCCCCATTTTTGAGATGCCTCTTCGCAAGTTATCAGTTTCGGGCCTGGTTGACTACGTGATTCAATTTGTGGATAAAAAAGGTTTTAAAAATATTCACGTCCTGGGAAACTCCTTGGGGGGGCACATCACCTTATTATATGCATTAGCAAAGCCAAAAAAGATTGCTTCTCTCATTTTGACCGGCAGTTCAGGCTTATTCGAGAGTGCCATGGGATCTACGTTTCCAAAGCGTGGTGATTACGAATACATACGCAAAAAGACGGAGGACACATTTTATGACCCCGCAGTGGCTACTAAGGAATTAGTGGACGAGGTTTTTAGTACGGTCAACGACCGCAATAAAGCAATCCGGGTCGTGGCAACGGCCAAATCGGCCATTCGGCACAACCTGAGAGATAAGCTTCATCTCATCAAAGCGCCGACCCTGCTTATTTGGGGAAAAGAAGACAAGGTGACACCTGCTTTTGTGGGAGAAGAATTTCATCAACTGCTCAAAAATTCTAAGCTCTACATGCTTAACAAATGCGGACATGCCCCCATGATGGAGCAGCCTGAAGTTTTTAACACTTACCTCGAGGAGTTTTTAAACGATGTAGAAGTGCCGGCCTGATCCGCTTCACTAAGAGCTTATTTGCGTTTTGGTCACTTGGCTAAAAAACGGCCCTTTTACGCCACTTTTCCCCCTTTTTTCAGTTCCATAGCGCTGCTACGCAACGGAAAAAAGGAGAAAAATTGCTCCTTTTCAAATGCTGTTGGGGTTGGGTTGCCGGAGATAAAAAGACGACTTTTGGGCCCGGTAAGCTCCATCCCAACAGGATCTCTGCTCAAGGACCAAAACGCAAACAAGCTCAAACCAGGGGATTACAACAATTCCTTACAAGCCCGGTAGATATCCCCCCAGCCTTTCCGTTCTTTTACGACAGTTTCCAGGTATTCCAGCCAGATGTTTTTGTCCTGTATGGGGTCTTTTATGATGGCACCTGTGATGCTGGCAGCCAGATCCTGTGCTTTTATCGTGCCATCGCCGAAATGGACAGCCAGCGCCTGGCCACTGTGTATTACCGAAATAGCTTCTGCCGTGCTGAGCGTGCTGCCAGGTATTTTGAGTTTGGTGCGGCCATCCTCAGTTTTCCCGCTGCGCAACTCCCGGAAGATGGTGACCAGGCGGTTGATTTCTTTTATCGGAGCGGAACTTGACGGTAGTTCGAGTGCTTGCCCGATTTTTTCAACCCTATTTTTTACAATGCTGACTTCTTCCTCCAGGGTTCCCGGTAGGGGCATTACGACGGTGTTGAAGCGGCGGCGCAGGGCGCTGGAAAGCTCGTTGATTCCCCTGTCCCTGTCGTTGGCGGTGGCAATAAGGTTGAAACCCAGGTGTGCCTGTACTTCGCTGCCCAGTTCGGGGATGGGTAGTGTTTTTTCTGATAAAACGGTGATCAACGTATCTTGTACGTCGCTGGGAATACGGGTCATTTCTTCTATGCGTGCGAGCTTTCCTTGCTGCATGGCGATCATTACGGGGCTGGGCACGAGTGCTTTTTCTGAAGGCCCCTCAGCGAGGAGGCGGGCGTAGTTCCAGCCGTAGCGCAGGGCTTCTTCGTTCATACCTGCTGTGCCTTGTACCAGCAGGGTTGAGTCGCCGGAGATAGCGGCGGCCAGGTGTTCTGATACCCAGGTTTTTGCGGTGCCGGGAATGCCGATGAGCAACAATGCCCGATCTGTAACCAGCGTTGCCACAGCAATTTCAATGAGGCGGCGGTTGCCGAAGTATTTAGGCTCTATTTCAGTACCGTCGCTCAACTTGCCACCGAGGAGGTAGGTGACGACAGCCCAGGGTGAGAGATTCCAGTTTGTCGGGCGTTGTTTGTCGTCGGCTGCAGCAAGAGTGCTGAGTTCTTTGGCATAGGTTTGCTCGGCGTGAGGGCGAAGGATGTGAAGATTGGACATTGGGTTTGTTTTTGGCAAAAATAGCTTATTCATCCGCAAACAAATCACTTGCTACCCCGTCTGCCAGAAGCATGCCTTTGGTCGTCAGCAAAAAGAGCTCATCGCTGCGTTTGATGATTGCTTGCCGGATGTAAGGCTCCGTGTTTTTTAAAAAATGCTCCTCGTAGCCCAGCTCTCTGATTTTTTTTAAATCACAACCCCACATTGTTCGCAGGTGGGTCATTACGTACTCATCGTAGCGCTGTGCAGATGTCAGTATTTCTTTTTCAAAGGGAATTTTGCCTTCGGCTAAAGAGCGGATGTAACGGGCGTTGTTTGCCACATTCCACTGCCGGCTGGGGCCGTCAAATGAGTGAGCCGAAGGGCCGATGCCGAGGTATTTTTTGCCCTGCCAGTAGTTGGAGTTGTGGCGAGAATACCAGCCTGGCTTGGCAAAATTTGAAATTTCGTAATGCTGGTAGCCTTCTGCTGCGGTTTGCTTCACCAAAAACTCAAACTGCCCGATGGCCTGTTCTTCGTTCACGGGCTGAGCTTTTCCTTTTTTTATCAAATGCGCCAGTGCTGTTTTTTCCTCTACCGTCAGGCAGTAACAGGACAGGTGCGGAACCTCCAGATCAAAAACCTGTTGGAGATTGGCTGCCCATTGCTCATTGGAGGTGGTTGGGGCACCGTAGATGAGATCCACTGTCAGGTTTTCAAAACCTGCTGCTTGCGCATTTTTAATGCTGGCCAAAGCTTGAGTTGCACGATGTACCCGGTTCATAAATTTTAGATCCTCCTCTGAAAATGACTGAACGCCAATACTGAAGCGATTGACCGGTGTGTGGCGCAATTCGTTGATTTTGTGGATGGTAAGGTCGTCGGGATTAGCTTCCAGCGTAACTTCGAGGCTTTCCGGTGCAACAGAGAAATGCTTAAAAATTTTATCGAAAAACAAGTCTAACTCCTGTTGGTCGAGCAGAGAAGGAGTGCCTCCGCCGAAGTAAATCGTTTCGAGCGGTTCGCCTGCGAGATAATTTGCCTGCAATTCAGTTTCCCGAAGCATAGCAGTGAGCATTTCTTTTTTATACTTCAGCGAAGTAGAGAAATGGAAATTGCAGTAGTGACAAGCCTGCCTGCAAAACGGAATGTGAAAATAAATGCCGGCCATAACAAACAGCGTGAGACAGCTCAAGGAAAAAAACTTGTGGCAAATGTCTCACTTTCAAACTATTAAACTACTTGGCCAAAATTAAGTTTTGTTCTACTTTTGGCGGTCAAAACGAAAGGCCTGCTTTACAGCAGGAGGTTTGCAGCTCACTTTCGGCAAATTTTCTGTTTCTTCCTGCCAGCCGTCTGCTATTTTTCGGGCCTTCTCATAATACCTAACCTTAAATTTAAAATCAATAAGATTATGGGGCAAAATTTAATGTTGATCATCCCTGTGCTTGGCGCACTTGGTTTGCTGTACACCTTCTGGAAAACTTCCTGGGTGAAAAAACAGGATGCAGGTACCGACAGAATGCAGAGGATTTCAAATTCTATTGCAACTGGTGCAATGGCATTTTTAAAAGCAGAATACCGGGTATTGGCAATATTTGTAGTTGTCGTTGCTGCATTGCTGGCATTTAGCGGAAGTGCAGAGGCCGAAAGTTCGAGCCTGATCGGAGTGTCATTCGTCGTGGGTGCTTTCTGCTCAGCACTGGCGGGTTTTCTTGGTATGAAGGTAGCAACAAAGGCCAATGTGCGTACCACAAGTGCTGCCCGCAGCAGCCTTGGCAAAGCACTCGAAGTAGCTTTCGCCGGTGGCTCCGTGATGGGTATGGCAGTGGTAGGCTTAGGCGTACTCGGCCTGGGCCTTCTCTTCTTGTTTTACAACAGCTTGGACTGGGATACGCTGAAAATACTGAATGTTATCACCGGATTTTCATTTGGTGCTTCCTCCATTGCCTTGTTTGCAAGAGTGGGCGGTGGTATTTACACAAAGGCCGCCGACGTAGGTGCTGACCTGGTGGGCAAAGTAGAAGCAGGAATCCCCGAAGACCACCCTCTCAACCCTGCTACCATTGCAGATAACGTGGGCGACAACGTCGGTGATGTAGCTGGCATGGGAGCTGACTTGTTTGAGAGCTATGTTGGCTCTATCGTAGGTACGATGGTTTTGGGTCTTGCTTTTATGAGTTCGGCGGAGTTTATGGCCGATGGGCGTTTCGGACAATTGAATGCCATTCTGCTTCCGTTGCTACTGGCAGGTGTGGGCATTCTGACCTCCATCGGAGGTACTTTTTTTGTTAAGGTGAAAGAAGGTGGAAACCCTCAAACTGCTTTGAATGTCGGTGTCATCGGCTCTTCCATAATCATGGTGATCATTTCTTATTTTATTATAACCTGGCTCTTGCCTGCACAATGGACTTTCAACGATACACTTTACGTGACTAATGGAGAAGTAACCGCCCGCACCCTGACTGCTAATGGCATTTTCATGGCTACCGTCATTGGATTGCTTGCAGGGTTGGCTATCGGATTCATTACGGAGTATTACACAGGGACGAATAAAAAACCGGTGCTGAGTATCGTTCGCCAGTCCGGAACTGGCGTTGCGACAAACATTATTGCAGGCCTGGCAACGGGGATGATTTCGACAGTGCTTCCAATTCTGGTCCTGGCTGCTTCGATTATCGGTGCTTTCTATTTTGGCGGGCTTTACGGAATTGCTATCGCAGCCGTGGGTATGCTTTCAAATACCGGAATCCAGTTGGCTGTTGATGCGTATGGGCCAATTGCCGACAACTCAGGCGGAATTGCAGAAATGAGCGAATTGCCTAAAGAAGTCAGAGGCCGAACAGACAAACTTGATGCAGTAGGCAATACCACAGCAGCCATTGGAAAAGGCTTTGCCATCGGATCAGCAGCTTTAACAGCCCTGGCGCTTTTTGGTGCTTTTATGACTTCTGCAAAAATAACTTCTATTGATATTTCAAAACCGGACGTGATTGCCGGCTTGTTCATCGGAGGTATGATTCCCATGTTGTTCTCGGCCTTAGCCATGCAGGCTGTTGGTCGGGCAGCTATGCGCATGATCACCGAAGTGCGTCGCCAGTTTGCAGAAATCCCCTCCCTCAAAGCCGCACTTGATATCATGCGCAAGAACGAAGGCAAAGAGATGCAGGACTGGTCAAAAGCAGACCTGAAAATCTTCCACGAAGCAGACGGAAAAGCTGACTATGCCAGGTGCGTAGAGATTTCGACCAAAGGAGCTATTCAACAAATGATCGTTCCGGGCCTCATAGCTGTGATTGTTCCGGTAGTTACCGGTTTTTTCGGTGGCCCTGAAATGCTGGGTGGCCTGCTGGCAGGGGTGACGGTTTGCGGTGTGTTGATGGCTATTTTCCAGTCCAACGCTGGTGGTGCATGGGATAACGCCAAAAAGATGTTCGAAGAAGGTGTTGAGATTGAGGGTAAAAAATACTACAAGGGCTCCGAGCCTCATAAGGCTGCAGTCGTTGGCGACACGGTGGGTGACCCTTTCAAAGATACCTCCGGCCCCTCGCTTAACATTCTTATAAAACTGATGTCTGTGGTATCGCTGGTCATAGCTCCTCTGCTCTGATTTCGATTTCCAAAAAGTAGAGCACTAAGAGCATGTTGAGGATTGAGCCACTTGGCGAAAAAAGGCCTTTTTTCAACTCCTTAGGAACGTGCTGGAAATAAGTTGGGTATTTCGGCGAGTGTATTTTGGGGGCTGGCAAGGCAGTAAAATAGGCGCATAACCTTAGCTACGTAACTATTTCACTAACACAGCCAGCGCCCAAAAGACGCCGCCCAAATGCGTAAGTTATTTCCGACACGTTCCTTAGCGCTGCTGCTACGCCACTTCAAAAAGCTAAAAACCGGACAAAAAATTGCCCGTTTTCAGAAGCTGTTTGGATTGGGCTGCCGGAGATAAAAAGAATGGGCTTTTAGCCTGGTAAGCTCAATTCAAACAGCTTTTAAAGCCAAGCATTTTGCAAAAAAGTTAGCAGCCTATTCAGCAAGGCTTACATGTTTCTTCTGTATTGCCCTCCCACCTCGTATAAGGCGTTGGTGACCTGGCCAAGTGAGCAGATTTTTGCCGTTTCCATCAGCGTTTCGAAAATGTTTTTGTTGTGGAGAGCGGCTGTCTGGAGCATTTTCAAGGCGGCTGAACCTTTGTCACAGCCTGCTTTTTTCAGGTTCTCTACCGTGTCAATTTGTGCCTGTTTTTCCTCCTCGGTTGAGCGAATGACCTCTTTTGGCAAAATTGTCGGTGAGCCTTCCTTTGACAAAAACGTGTTTACACCCATGATCGGATACGCTCCGGTGTGCTTGAGGTGCTCGTAGTACATGCTTTCTTCCTGAATTTTTCCCCGCTGGTACATTGTTTCCATTGCGCCGAGTACGCCACCGCGTGCTGTGATTCGGTCGAATTCGGCGAGTACGGCTTCCTCTACAATGTCCGTCAGCTCCTCGATAATAAAACTGCCCTGGAGAGGATTTTCATTTTTTGCCAATCCCAGTTCGTGATTGATAATGAGTTGAATAGCAACGGCGCGGCGCACGCTCTCTTCCGTTGGCGTGGTGATGGCCTCGTCGTAAGCATTGGTGTGCAGCGAGTTGCAATTGTCGTAGATGGCGTAGAGAGCCTGCAAAGTGGTGCGGATGTCATTGAAGTCAATCTCCTGGGCGTGCAAGGAGCGGCCAGAAGTCTGTATATGGTACTTCAGCATTTGGCTGCGTTCATTAGCGCCGTATTTTTCCCGCATGGCCTTGGCCCAGATGCGGCGGGCTACCCGGCCGATAACAGCGTACTCGGGGTCTATGCCGTTGGAGAAAAAGAACGAGAGGTTGTGGGCAAAGTCGTCAATCTTCATGCCCCTGCTGAGGTAGTACTCGACAAAGGTGAAACCATTTGCCAGAGTGAAGGCCAGTTGGGTGATGGGGTTGGCCCCTGCTTCGGCAATGTGATAACCCGAGATGGAGACGGAGTAAAAATTCCGCACTTTATTTTTGATGAAATACTCCTGTACGTCGCCCATGAGTTTGAGCGAAAATTCGGTGCTGAAAATGCAGGTGTTTTGTGCCTGATCCTCTTTTAGGATATCGGCCTGAACAGTGCCTCTTACAGAAGACAATGCTTTGGCTTTTAATTGATTGTAAACCTCAGCCGGCAGAATCTGATCACCTGTCACTCCGAGTAGCAGCAGACCGAGGCCGTCGTTGCCTTGGGGTAAGACTCCTCCATAAGCGGGCCGCTGCAGGTTTCTGTCGTCGTACAATTCTTTGAGTTTTGCCTCGACGAGGTGCTCGAGTTTGTTCTCCCGGATGTGTTTTTCACATTGCTGGTCAATGGCTGCATTCATAAAAAAGGCGCACATGGTTGCTGCCGGACCGTTGATCGTCATGCTCACTGAAGTTTTCGGGTCGCAGAGGTCAAAACCGGAGTAGAGTTTTTTTGCGTCGTCTAAGCAGCAGATGCTCACGCCTGCATTGCCGATTTTGCCGTAGATGTCAGGCCGGTGGCCCGGGTCTTCGCCGTAAAGTGTCACCGAATCAAAAGCAGTGCTGAGGCGATTGGCTGGCATGCCGTAACTCAAGTAGTGGAAGCGGTGATTGGTGCGCTCTGGCCCTCCTTCCCCTGCAAACATGCGGGTGGGGTCTTCTCCTTTCCTTTTAAAAGGAAAAACACCCGCCGTATAGGGAAACTCCCCGGGTACATTTTCCTGCAAACACCAGCGCACAATCTCGGCCCAGTCCTTAAATTTTGGCAGAATGACTTTTGGTATTTTTGTCCCTGCCAGCGATTTTACTTTTGTCGGCACCCGGATTTCCTTTCCACGAACCTTGTAAACGAACTCGTCAGAAGCATAATTTGCCTTGGTAGCTTCCCAGTTTTGGAGGAGCTGTGCGACTTCTTTGTCAAGCCCCTGCTCAATATTGGCATAAGCAGCCTGTAATGCAGTCAACACTTCTTCCTGGTGCTCTAACTTTGATTTTTCAATGGAGCGGATAGCCATGTGTAAGCCATAAAGCTCACCTGCAATGGTTTCCTGTTTCTTTGCCCATTCGTCGTAGTGACGGTTATTTTCTGAAATTTCGGAAAGATAACGCACCCGGTCAGGTGGGATGATGAAAAGTTTTTCGCTCATCTCTTCTGGTGCATGAAAGTTGGAGTGAAGCTCAGCGCCGGTTTTTTCCACCAAGAGCTTCATCAGGCGAGCATAGAGCAAATTGGTGCCGTGGTCGTTGAACTGCGAGGCAATGGTGCCGATGACTGGCATTTCAGCCACATTTTTTTCAAAAAGCAAATGCGCCCGCTGGTACTGCTTGCGCACGTCGCGCAAGGCGTCCTGCGCACCCTGCTTGTCAAATTTGTTGATGGCAATGAGGTCGGCAAAGTCAATCATGTCAATTTTCTCCAATTGCGATGCAGCTCCAAATTCGGGCGTCATTACGTAGAGTGTCACGTCGCTGTGGTCAACAATTTCGGTATCTGATTGGCCGATGCCGGAGGTTTCGAGGATTATCAGGTCATAAGCGGCAGCTTTGAGGATTTCGACAGCAGAGCTTACATGCCTGGACAGCGAAACATTGCTCTGGCGGGTAGCCAATGAGCGCATGAATACTCGCTCATTGTTGACGGCGTTCATGCGGATGCGATCACCGAGCAGTGCACCGCCACTTTTGCGCTTGGAAGGGTCAATCGAAATGATAGCAATCGTTTTTCCTGCACCCTTGGATTGCTGGAAATCTATGAGATAGCGGCGCATAATTTCATCCACTAAGCTCGATTTTCCGGCTCCACCCGTGCCGGTGATGCCGAGGATGGGCGTGTTTTTCAGTTTTGGATTTTTTAAAAAAATGGCTTGCAATTGCGGGCGAACGGCCTTTTCAAAATAGTCTGTATCGTTTTCGGCGGCAGAGATCAGGCGGGCGATGGCAAGCGCATCTTTATTTGAAAAACTTTTTACCTCGCCATTCAGGCTCGTACCCAGTGGAAAATCACATTGTTGCAGTACGTCGTTGATCATGCCCTGAAGCCCCATTTGCCGCCCGTCGTCAGGTGAGTAAATCCGAGTGATGCCGTAGTGCTGAAGTTCTTCGATTTCGGAGGGCAGAATGGTTCCTCCTCCTCCGCCAAAGATTTTGATGTGATTGGCACCCCGTTCTTTGAGCAGATCGTACATGTATTTAAAAAATTCGTTGTGGCCTCCCTGGTAGCTGCTGACGGCAATGCCCTGTACGTCTTCCTGGATAGCAGTGTTTACGATTTCCTGGACGGAGCGGTTGTGCCCAAGGTGAATCACCTCTGCTCCGCTGGCCTGCATGATGCGGCGCATAATATTGATAGCAACATCGTGGCCGTCGAAAAGGCTGGCTGCAGTGACGAGCCGGATTTTATTTTTCGGGTGGTAGGGCTTGACTTCTTGCATAACTCAAATTTGGTTTGACTGGTTTTTTTCAGTTATAATTATTGGAAGAGGACATTTGAGGTCTTGTTTTCAATAATAAATTTTGGGAGAGTGAGGGGTGAAAAGTGCTGCAAAAGTACAAAAAATGCCTGGCTCTGACCAAGGCAGAATCTCTTCAAAAAGGCGCCGACGAGAGAATGATTAAATTTCGGCTTGCAAAAAATTCCGTTTATGCTTTGGCTGTGCGAATATTGAACTATTAAGGAACGTGCCTGAAATAAATTGGATATTTCGGCCAGGGTATTTTAGAGCTGGTAAGACTGTGAACCAAGAGCATAGTCTGAGGTGTGCAACTATTTCACTAACACAGCCAGCGCTCAAAAGTCGCCGCCCCAACAGCATCTCTGCTCAAACACCAAAACGCAAGCAAGCTCTAAACAACACAATACCATGACAGGGAAAATAGACAGGTTTTTTCGACTTTTTAAAATTTACGGCTTCCATGCTTTTCGCTTGATCGGTAACCCCCTGTTGGGCCTCCCCGTTTGGATACCCCTTAATGGCCGAAAGGTCTGGCTCAACTTTGACGGTGCTACCTATTACCACCTCATTCACTCCTTCGACAAACTAAAGAATCTGGTAGCTTCTATCCCCCGAGGGACGCAGGGCGCTATCATTGATGGAGGAGCCAACCATGGTCTTTTCTCCCTACTTGCTTCACAGCGATTTCCCGAGGCAGCTATCTATGCCTTGGAACCTTACCAACACATTCTGCCGGTATTGAAGAAAAACCTGACCAACACTCAAGTCAACATTATTGAAAAAGCCTTGGCAGCAGAGGATGGTGAAGTAGCTTTTTATTCAACTCCATTTTCTGACCAAATGGGCTCTGCCATCAGGAAGAACATTGAAGAATTCTTGCCTAAAGGCTCCGCTATTGCAGAGAGCCGGGTACCTGCTGTTTCTCTGAGTACCTTCGTGAAAGAACAGGGCATTGAACGTATCGCCGCACTGAAGCTGGATGTGCAGGGATTGGAATATGCCATTTTGAAAAATGCCGATGAGGTGTTGGAAAAAACAGATTGCCTGTTGCTCGAAGTCATGCTCCTGGAGCAAACTTCCCTGGAGCTGCTGGAAAAAGCAAGAAAACACTTTCCCTACTTCAAAGCATTAAATCCCATTGCATTTGGCGCCGACCTTGTTTTTACAAAGACCTCCATGGATGCAGATGTGTGAAAAAAGCAACTCCCAGGAACTTGAAATGGTTTTTTAAAACAAAATGTACGTTTCAATTATCCTTGGTGCTTTGATTCCCTCTGCCAAATAGATAGCAGATTTCAAGCTAAAGGCGGTTTCTCAATGTTTTTTTGACTCGGGGGTTAGGACGCAAGAGGGGGACTTACAACATCTAAAAAGCCCTTGCAACTGGCTGATTTACAAGGGCTTTTTAGACTTTTTGAGTGGTCCCACCAGGGCTTGAACCTGAGACCCCCTGATTATGAGTCAGGTGCTCTAACCAACTGAGCTATGGGACCTTTTCTGGTAATTGAGAATTTTACAAAGGATTACAACTTCTTATAAGCCCCGCAAAATTAGGCAATGAACGTAAGTCTGCAAATAAAAGTTTCAAGACCTCAACATGAACTGGATATATTTAATTGTCTTGCCTGCTGCCAGGTGTTGTTTTTCATAAAATGTTTTGATCTCCAGTTCTGCCAGAGGAAGCGGCTTGGCATAGATATCAGAGTCCTGGTATAGGATGGAGCAATCAGCCTGTGTCCCCAGTAGGTCTAAAGTAAATTCGTAAAGCGTCGGGTCATCGGTTTTTAAATGGAGCAAGCCGTCTTTTTTCAGGAGTTTGCGGTAACGCTCAAGGAATAAAGCTGAAGTCAGCCGGCGGTTTGCCTTGCTTTTTCGCAGGAATGGGTCGGGGAAGGTGATCCAGATTTCATCAATTTCGTTTTCATCAAAAAACGAAGAAATCAGCTCAATCCGGGTACGCAGGAAAGCCACATTGTGAAGGTTTTGCTCGAGTGCGGTTTTTGCACCTCGCCAAATGCGTGCGCCTTTAATGTCCACCCCGATAAAATTGCGGTTGGGGAAGCGCTGTGCCAATGCAATAGCGTAATCGCCTTTTCCACAAGCCAGCTCAAGGGTGACCGGATGGTCATTTTTAAAATGGAGTTGATTCCATTTTCCTTTTAAATCAATCAATACCCCGTTCTGTCCCGTCAGCATTGAATTTGATGCGTCGAAGTTTTCATACACATTGGGGAAAGAAAGGACTTCTGCAAATTTCTGGAGTTTGTTTCTCCGGCTCATTTTAACTGTTCGCTCGTTATTTAGAGCTTGTTTGCTCAAGCACCAAAACGCAAACAAGCTCTAAAAATTGAAGCTGCAAAAATCGCAAAAGTTTCTGCTCAGGAAAGTTTTTCCAATTGTTGGAGCAGCCACTTTCGCTCCATCAGTGGCTCTGTTGTCGCTATTTCTTGGTGAAGTTTTTTTATCTGTTCTTTATTGCCGGGGATAATTCGCAGCAGTTTTTTTGTCAGATTGATAAGGTTCTTGTAAATGCTTCTGTGGTAGCCCATGACTTTTTTGCGCTGCAGGAAAGTCCTCATGCTTTCAATCAGTGAGTCCAGGGCAATAAATTCATCCAGTTCGTAGTACATTTTTATCAGCATCGTCTTGGCGTGGAGGTTCATCAGGATATCATCGTACTCGGATCGGGCGAAGAGCTGCATGGCTGCATCATAGTTTTTTCTTTCGAAGTGGAGGCGGGCAGTGTAAAACCGCTCGTAGTTTTCCCGGTGTTTTTCATCCAGCGAGGGGGTGGCATTTTTGATAAAATTTTCAACCCAATCAAACTCTTGTAAATTAAGCGCAATTCTGATGGCATTTCCGAAAGTGAATCTGGAGAGGACACCATTTTCAAGGAAGATATTTTCCTTCATTCCTTCGACGTACAACTCAAAAGACTCCCTAAAAAACGAATTTTGGCCGGCGTTAATCTGCCCGATGCAGTAATTGATGGCGAGCAGGTAAATTACCCGGATTTCATCACGCGGGAAAAAATGGCCAAACTGGATGACTTGTTCTTTTAGCCTTTTGAAAAATTCAGTACCCTGTTTTTCTGTAATTGCTTTGTAGCTATAGTAATAAATTGAAATAGCCGGGTAATTGAAGTATTTAGGATTTTCGTCAACGTGTTTCAACAGATTTTCGAGCAGCTTCAGATCGTATTCGGTTTTAAAAACTGCCTGGTGGGAAAGCATGATACACCCCAGCCGAAATTTATTGGAGAGGTAGGCAATGTCGTTGGCGTCAGAGACTTCCTGCAAATTCAGAGGTACGGCACGCCCTAAGCTGCTCAGATAAGTGTAATGCTCGAATTGCAACAGGTATTCTGTTTCAAAGTAATGGTGATTGCGGCAGGGCTGCTCCTCCTGCATCTTTAGGCTCAGATCCAGCGATTTGTGAAAGAGCTTGGGAAGTTGTCGCTGGCGATAAGCTTTTACCAGTGCAATTTGCGCTCGCTCTCGATCCTTCAACAATTCACTGTAAACCAGGTACTCCTCCACGGATTTTAATAAAAAATGCATGACCTGTCGCATTTCAGCGTCGCTATACGTTTTAGCGGGGTAAACGACCTTGAAAACCTTTTCCTTCTCAAGGCCATTGTCGGAGTGCAGGTTGTTTGCCCCCACGAGGTATTCAAATAGATCCACTACATCTTGCCGTAAATTGTGAGCAGGAGAAGCAACCCATTTCCGGCATTCTTTGACCTCTTTTTTGTCAAATGTTCGAAGAATGCTGATAAGCTGACTTTTTTCCATGAAAAATTACTGCCAATGATTATTTTTTTTCAACAAATCAAAAAATCCTGTTTTACTCAAGATTGCTGTAAAATAAAGGATTTTAAAAGGATAAAGCCATTTTTTAGCGCACTTTTATCTCTTGATTTTTTCAACAAACGCAATTTTTTGTCTTTGATTTCAGAAGCAGAACTTTTCACTTTTGTAACGTATTCGAGTAACCTGAAGCAACAGCCCATGACGGAGTTGAAAACATACTACCAGAAATATTTTCGATTGGCATGCTTCCTGAAAACCGCACTGCTGTTGATGGGCTTGGCAGGTAGTTTTCAACTTCAAGCACAAGGCTGGGAGATTTACTTCGGAGGAAACAACGAAGACTTCGGTCACTCCATCATTCAGACGCAGAACCGAGGTTACGTGATAGCCGGCTTCAGCGAAAGCTTTGGGCCAAACGGCACCCCGAGCGACGGCGATATGGATGTTTACGTCATCCGTACCGAGGTAGATGGCAGAGAGATCTGGTCAAATGTTTATGATGATGGATTTGTTGAACACGGCTATTCGATAATTGAAACGCCTGACAAGGGTTTCTTAGTGGCAGGTGACATTCGGCAAACGCAGCTTTCAAGCTCAAATGTCTACCTTTTGAAAATTGATGCACAAGGCAAGAAACTCTGGAGCAAGCAGTTCGGAGGAGCGGGCAATGATTCGGGCTACCGCATCATTCGAACTGTAAGCAGCGGAGGATACTTGATCGTCGGCACTACCGACAGCTTTGGCAATGGCGGCAACGATGTCTTCCTCGTAAAAATTGATGAACAAGGAGAGCAGATCTGGGCCAAAGCTTTCGGAACAACCGGCAACGATTTCGGGAGGGGCGCCCTGGAGCTAAGCGATGGCTACCTCATCACAGGTACCGCTTACAATGCATTCAACGGAACTGCAGACTTGTATCTGCTAAAAGTTGACCTCAGTGGAAACTTCGTATGGCAAAAGTTCTTTGGCTCTTCAAACGACATTGACGAAGGGTACAACCTGGTGATGACAGACGACGGCAATGTCGTCATGGTGGGTTACACTGGCTCGCTCTCAGATGTGTGGCTCATCAAAGTAACGCCAGAGGGAGACGGCATCTGGACGAGGACTTTCGGCGGCAGCCTGGGCGACCAGGGGTTTGACATTCTCAAAGCAGCTAATGGCGACCTAATCATTGCCGGTGTCACAGAAATTGACCTGACCAACTCCGACGCATTTCTGGCGAGGTACGACACCGATGGCAACAAAATATGGTTCAACACCATCGGCCGTGGAACACACGTGGACTGGGCACAGGCAGTGGCCCCTACCGAAGATGGAGGCTTCGTCGTCACTGGATACAACTCGCTTTTTGGCGCTTTCATTAACGACGTTACTTTGATAAAAACCGGTGCAGACGGAAGTGTTTACACCAATCACCTGACCGGCAAAGTTTTTATTGACGGAGGGGACTGCACCTACCAGCAAGGTGAAATAGGCTTGAACGATTGGATTGTCAGAGCTGCTTCACCTGGCAAAACGTTCTTTGGCACAACAGACACAAACGGGAATTTCGATATCACTGTGGACACGGGCGACTACGTGGTGTCCGTGTTTGTAAAAAATGCGTATTGGGACGATTGCATCGCGGCTTACAACGTCAAGTTTAACAGCCAGTACGACACTTTGGTCAGGAATTTTCCAATCCTGCCCGTCGTTAACTGCCCCTTACTTGTCGTAGATGTTTCAGCACCAGTAGCCGATGCCTGCACCAACATTAATTACAATGTCAACTATTGCAATAGGGGGACTGTTGAGGCCAATAACTCCAGCCTGCAAATTATCCTGGACAATAGCCTGACGATGACAAATTCGTCCATACCTGTTGCTTTCCAGGAAGACAGCCTTTACGTCTTCGACCTGGGTACGGTAGGGATTGATGAGTGCGGAAGTTTTTACTTCAACGTGAGCTCTGACTGCTCCGGCTTGCCTTACGAAGCATACACAGTAAGAGCACATATTTTCCCTGATTCAATCTGCCTTCCAGCTTTGCCGGGGTGGGATATGTCAAGCGTGAAAGTAGATGGCTACTGCAATGCAGATTCCGTATTGTTCCTCATCCAAAACGTAGGACCCGGCAACATGCAGCAGTCGCTGAATTTTATCGTGATTGAAGACGACGTTTTGGCTCGCAACGGGAGTTTCATGCTCAACTCAGGACAGAATGTGGTGATTGCTGAATCCTCTTCCAATGGAAGCACCTACCGGATTATTGCAGAACAATCACCAGGGCACCCCGGAGACAGCTACCCAACCATCGCAATTGAAGGCTGCACGACAACAGGCAATTACTCCACCGGATTTGTAACCGAATTTCAGGAAGACGAAAACGACCCGTTTGTTTCCATAGATGTACAGGAGGGTATCAGTCCGACCGATTACGTATTTTTAAGAGGCTATCCCAAGGGCTACGCAAAGGATGGGAAAAATCTCATCCCCGCCAACACCGACATTGAGTATCACATTTATTTTAATAATGCCGGACCCGATACCATTACCCAATTAGTAATCAGAGACACTTTGTCCTCAAATCTCTTGTTAAACTCGGTTGTGGCAGGTGCAAGCAGCCACGCTTATGACTTCGAGGTTTACAGCAATGGCGTCCTGAAATTCATTTTTGATGATATTCTCCTGCCACCCAAAGGTGGCGCTGTTTCGCAGGGTTTTGTAAAATTCAAAGTTTCTCAAAAGCCCAACAATCCTGCAGGAACTATCATTCCAAACAGCGCCACCGTCTTTATGGGTTTCGCTGCGCCTGTTGAAACAGCCACCTACGAACATGTTGTTGGCGGTGACAAGCTCACAGACTTCATCGTAATTACCGGAGTAAGTGAGCCGCAAATGCCAGGAGTTAAAGTAAATGCATACCCCAACCCATTTATCTCTGCCATTCAATTTGATGTGGAAGGGATGCTGTTTGAAAAATTGACGATCAGTGTTTTTGACATACATGGACAACTCGTTCGCCGGGAGAATGCTGCCGGCAACAAGATTCGCCTCTACCGCGGAGAGCTGCCGTCAGGGACGTATGCCTACAGGCTGGAAGGCGAAGGAAAAATGATCCAAACTGGAAAGATTATAGTGCGATAAACCCAAAAACCTTTGCTGTAAGACCGATTACACTTTGTTCCAAATCTACTCTCAAAACCGATTTTTTTTGCCGATTACATTTGTTCCAAATTTACTCCCAAAACCGATTTTTTTGCCGATTACATTTGTTCCAAATTTACTCCCAAAACCAGTTTCCCTGCCGATTATAGTTAGATTGAAAAATCGCACAAGCACTTTGTTGTCCCATGAACCGATAGGGTTCCCTTCCTCCGGGAGGGGAACTTTTTTACCCTGCCTGCCAAGCAAGTTCTTGAATCAGTACCCGTGGAATCGCAGCAGGTGAAACTTGGGTAAAAAATCATTTTTGAACTCGTTTTTTTTCATGAGATTATAATTTGTGAGTTGTATTGCTAGGCGGTACAACTCTTTTTGTTTGGCTCCCCAGCTGCTTTTTCTGAAAACTCTTATAAAGGGATAGTTTCAGTTACTTTTCTTTTTACATTTGTCATAAGGGGAAATCCATTTTTTTGCAACTACTTAAGAGGGTGTGGAAGGGAGAAAAAAATTGAAAGCTTTTTGCCAAAATCACCCCTTGCTAGTGAGTAGTTACTTCTTTTTAACAAACTAAACGAGTTGTATTATGTGGAAAGAATTTAAAGACTTTGCACTCACCGGTAACCTGTTAGACATCGCTATCGGCTTTGTCATGGGGGGGGCTTTTGCAAAAGTTTCTGGCGCATTTACCGGAGGAATTATTGCACCTGTCATCAGTATGCTTACCGGCGGTGTTGACATGTCGGGCTGGAAAACAGTATTGAAGCCTGCAGTTGTAGGAGCGGATGGAGTAGAAACTGCGGCAGAAGTTGCCATCTTGTGGGGTGGTTTCGTCACCAGCATTATTGACTTTCTGATCATCGCTTTTGTGATGTTTCTGGTAGTGAAAGGCGTCAATAAGATGAAGAAGAAAGCAGCCGATGGGCCGCCACCGCCGCCACCTGCCGATATAACCCTTTTGGAAGAAATCAGAGATCTGCTCAAAAAACGTTGAGCAATTTTTTGCACTAAGAACTTGTTTGCGATTTGGTCACTTGGCTAAAAGGGCTCGTTTTCAGATGCTGTTGGACTGCCAGAGATAAAAAGAATGGATTTTTTGTCCAGAGCAAAGGAAATTTTTCAGCAATAACTAAAGCTATTCCTTCAAAATTTCCTTTGCTCTGAGAGGAAAAGACACCTTTTTAGCCCGGTAAGCTCAATTCCAACAGCATCTCTGCTCAAGCACCAAAACGCAAACAAG